>Ga0114977_10001840_pt1 | contig 13911 bp, 16 predicted proteins | sample S_130805_MF_Meta_FD_87026 | JGI IMG/M metagenome (GOLD analysis project Ga0114977, IMG submission 87026) | Freshwater microbial communities from Lake Simoncouche, Canada to study carbon cycling - S_130805_MF_MetaG | ecosystem: Environmental > Aquatic > Freshwater > Lake | place: Lake...
AATATTGATATACTGAAATTTCTAATACAAAAATAAGCTTTAAAACTGGTATAGTTTATAGAACAAATTAAAATACAAGTTTATTACAATTGCCAGTGCCAAATTTATTTACTGATGAATATCAGTCTTTTACAACACTTATAAGCACATCATTTTTTCAAGCAGATCTGCCATGTGCCTTAAGAATATTAAAGCCTAATAAAATAATAACAATTAAAGCAAACACTCCAATATCTTCTATTTTTCCAGTATCTCTATCAGAAATTCAAGATTCTTCTATTTTTTATTCGGGTATAGAAATATTAAACACTATTAATAATAATGAAAATAAAGTAGAACAGCCAAAACAAAAATTGCAAAAAGGTTTTTGGTCAAATAGCTATAGAGATGCTAAAGACATAAATGGAAATAAATTAGGAAATCATGAAGTAAAATCAATTAAATTAAAGGTAATTGAAAAATAAAATGAATAAAAAAATAACATTTGTTTCACATCAATTATACAATAATGAAAATAAAGTTCTTGCCCCCAAGCCAGGGAAAACGCAAGTTCCTAAGTGGTTTGTTTCTGCGAACAAATATTGGAAAGAAGATGGAAAAGAGGAAGTTTTAAAACACCAATGGGGTGCCGACATACTTGGTTTTAAGTCTTGTCCAGCTCTGCTAGACATGTTTTTAAATGGTTATTATCTAACTACTCCATGTGATATTATGTTTTATAAAGATCCACAAAGTAATACATTGGTAGCTAAAACAGAACCAGGGTATGAAAGGTTTATTGGATCAAGAGAGCCGATGAATGGATTTGCCGTTCCTTATGGATATGAAGAAAATCATTTTCATTGGTACCCTAACTGGGGCGTTAGATTAGAAAAGGGTTACAGTGCAATTTTTATTTCTCCAATAAACCGATATGATCTACCATTTATTTCTACTGCTGGTATAATAGATAGTGATATGTTAGAGATCCCAGGTCTAGTGCCTTTCTTTTTAAGAGAAGGATTTTCTGGAGTATTGCCAGCGGGAACTCCATATGTTCAAGTAATTCCATTTAAAAGAGAGAACTGGAAAATGGAATTAGAGTATCCCGAAGAAGAAAAAATGAAAGAAATTAAAGATACTGCTAGCAATATTTTAAGAACAAATGAAAACGGACAGTATAAAAAACACTTATGGAAAAAGAAGGTACACGAATGATATCTAATGAAAATAAAGAAGTTCAAGAAAGAGTGAGATATTCTAGAAAGTCAATAACTCCATCTGGATATTTTGGTGAATCTGCAGATAATATTGTAGAGATAGAAAATTTTATCACAGAAGAAGAGCAGGAATATTTACTAAATTTTGCAAAGAATAATACCATGTGGGATATTACAGAATCACAATGGAATGAAAATGGAAACATTATATATGACCACAGAGTTTGGGAAAATCGTGTAGCAACAGTAGGCACCCTAACAAAGGCGGATAAAAAAGTAGTAGAAATTCTGACACTTGTTACAGAAAGAATGAAGCCAATAATTGAAGATAAATTTAATGTAGAGGTATCTCCAGCAGCACCAGCAATAGTTAGATGGCCAGTAGGAACTATGCAATTCCCACACGCCGACAAAGAGCTTCACGAAGGACCAGATGCTGGCACCCCAAATGAATTCCCATGGTATGACATTGGAACAGTTTTTTATTTAAATGACGACTATATAGGCGGAGAACTTTATTTTCCAAAACAAAATATTGTATTTAAGACTAAAGCTAGAGGAGCATATTTTTTCCCTGGGGACATGAATTATATTCATGGAGTAAATGCTGTTAAAGAAGGATGCAGGTACACCTACCCACTTTTTTGGACCGTAACAAAGCTAGGGAAAGAAAATAATGAATAACGAATTAGATTTTTTTGAGATATATCCAAAGGTAGATGTCTATAAAAATTTATTACCAGACTCAAAAAGATTGGCAGAGATTGTTAAAGAGTCTGCTAAAAATTCAAATGGTAGATACTATTTAAGAGAGTGGGACCAGTGGTCTGTATTTGGTTCTTACACTCAGCAAAAACATAATGATAACGAGCCTAGAGAATACGGCGAAATGTATGATGACGAAAAGTATTTATCTGACTCTGTATATGAAGCATATACAAAAGCCATATCTGATTACATAAAAAGACATAACTTAACCCTTCCAGAAGGTGCTTCTCTTCTCACATCGTCATTTTCAAAATATGATACAAATGTAGATCTTATGAAAAATAATATGTCTATGCAATATCATACAGACTACATAATAACTGAAAGAGATATGCCAGGACCAAAATTCTTTTTAACATGTACAACATATTTAAACGATGATTATCTTGGTGGAGAAATTGAATTTTTAATGGATGGGAAACAATATCCTTACAAACCAGATGCGGGGGACATTCTAGTGTTTCCTTCTATAGAGCCATATTTTCATGGAGTTAAAACTATAACTTCAGGAGAAAAATTTTTTGTTAGAAACTTTGTGTCTTATACTTATAATGGATCAGAAGAATGGCTTAGAAATCAAAGACATTACGGAGCATCTCGTTGGGCTAAAATGGAGCAGGAGCGGCTAGAAGAAGAAAACCCTAAAAGCATGAAGTATATTAATATGGGAGATAATTATGGAAATAACTAAACACAAAGAAGATGTTTTTCATGTATCAAATGTTGTAACTCCAGAAGAAGCTAATAAAATAATTAGATATTTAGAATTTTTAGCAGAATCAAATCTTCTAAAGTGGAATCAAATATCATTTTATGACTCATATGCAATGGGATTTTGGGAGTCAGATCCAAAGCTAGCCATGTTTGATTTGCCCTCAGATTACTTTGCCAGACTTAATTCTAGAATAAAGAATGCATGCGAAAAAGTTTTAGGTAAAGAGCTTTCTGAGGTTAGCTATCATGCACAGAAGTGGATAGAAGGAGCATTTGCCTCATTTCACTCAGACAATTCAGACGAAGAAGGCAATCCGACAGCATTTGAAAGAAGCAAGTATGCAGCATTTATGTATTTAAATGATGATTTTACTGGAGGAGTGCTAAACTTTAAAAATTATGATATTAGCATAAAGCCAGAGACTGGCATGCTCGCAGTATTTGCGGGAGGCCATGGCAATGAGCACGAAGTTACAAAAGTTAAAAGCGGAACAAGATACACCATAGGATCATTTTGGGACAATGCTGATTCTGTTTATACTGAAGAGCAAAGAAAAAAATGGGCTGATGAATTGGCTGAAGTTAGAAGCCAGCAAGAAGAAGAATATAAGGTATGGGCAGATAATAAAGAAAAAGGAATTACTTTAGACTACGTTGGCAAAAACGGAGAATAAATGAATGTCCAAAAGCTAGAGGAAAACATATATTACTATACAGACATCTTTAGCGATGTCTCTGCATATAAATCATTAATAGATGAGTATTCTTTAGATTGGCATGATTGGTTATCCAGCGACGGGGCTATAGAATATGGCACATATGCTGGAGGCCCACATCAACTTCCTAATGTAATATTAGATCCAATAAAATATGTTACGCATACTTGTTTAGAAAACTATACTGAAAATACAGGAATTAAATTTGGATGGCTTCCAGATTTTTATAAAATACAAAAATATTCAACTGGCGCCTATATGGGGCCACACGTAGACTCAATAGATAAAACTGCGGATAAATCTCCGACAATATCTATAGTTTTATATTTAAATGAGGATTACGAGGGCGGGAACATATCCTTCCCAGAGCAAGGCCTTGACATCAAGCCAAAGGCTGGAAGCATGATAATATTTCCTTCGTATCCACCATATTATCATGATCCAAAACCAGTAACAAAAGGTACAAAGTATATGTGTCCAATATTTTGTTTCAAGGAGCCTTTTTAAGGTATAATCTTATTATGTCCTATAAGTACTCAGTAATAAAAGATAATCCACTAGGCTTTTGGTTTTTAGATGAACAGTCTGGAACTACCGCCATAGATATATCTGGTTGCGGAAATAATGGAGTTTACTTACAGTCTTTTTCTAGCCCTCCCCTTCCCCTGACATACGGAGGAATTAATTCCGTAGAAATAAGTAATTTACAAAGCATTACTTTTCCACTAACATATAATTATTACGGTATAAGCAAAGAGACCCCAATTGCAAACAGCAGCTATTCTTATAATCCTTTTACAATAGAATGTTTTATTTATCCAAAAAGCCTTACATCAACAATGGAGCCAGTTGTTGCAGATGCAGCATCAGGGGTTGGTCTTTATGCCAATAATAACGGAGTGGCATTTGCGCTAAAGGGTTTGTCAGATTCTAATTCAAGGGTTGATTTTGCCATACCTAATTTTAACCGCGTTGTACATATTGTATGTGTTTATTCTGTATCAGATATATCAATATATATAGACGGAGAAAAGCAAGCAGTAAAAACACTAGACAACTTTAAGTTTACGAACGCTTCTTTGGCATTAAAGTGTGGTCCAACATCTAGCTCATCAAATAAATTTTTAATAGACTCCGTTGCAATATATAGGTACTCCTTGTCAGAGTCTCAGATACAAAATCATTATAGCCTAGCGCAATCCATACCAGCCTTTAATACAGTATTCCCAGACCTGGGAGAGCTGTTTGACATATACGATACAAACATATCAACTAAATTTGAGTACTCTTATCCAGCAAGAAAGCCCTGGAAAGACATGACAACTTCAGGTCTAGAGTATAATTTTGTAAAAAATAGAATACAAATTCCTATAGGTACTGGAAATTCTCAGTCAGCATTTTTTACGGAATTTTTATATATACCATCACAATACGGAATAGATAGCTCTAAGATAGAGTGGGTAGCAACAAGCGGTGTCGCCGTATACTCCAGCCTTGATGGGGTAACATATGTTCAATGTGAAAACGGATCTAAAATACCTCAATATGGAAATTCTACAAGCGGGGAAAGCTTTAGTAGCTCTTATCAGCTTTATATAAAGGTAGTTTTTACAACAACTAACGACCTTTTAAACAATCCTTTTATGCAAAGCCTAACTATTAAATTTTATAAGTCACAAACTCTTTATGCAACAAACTCATCTAGCTATATATATCAAATGACAGATGATTCAGCATATGACTCAAAGTCATATATTGGAGACCAAAAATACGCAATTCTTTCTAGGAATAAGTACGGAGGCATTTGCACAAAAGAAGATTCTGGATTTTATTTAAATTTATCTAAACTTTCTACATCAATGGAATTCTTTTATACCCCCAAAGACTTGTCTGGCGGCGGGCTTATATACAGGGTTGATCCTACCATTATAGAGCTCTCTGGAGGCCTATACAATACCTCTTACACTGGTCTAGATATAGTTAGTGGAGGGCTGTACAACTCATCTTATACGACCTCCTATGACGCAGGACAGGTAAATAGAGATATAGGAGTTGCTTACACATGGGCTTCTTCTGGAGCTATTACCAAAGATAATATTAAAAAAATATATGTAAATGGGGTAGATAAAACATCTCAAACTTCAATATCAAATGTTTTTAAGGCTGGAGAAATGTACCACGTAGTACTTGTTTTTGAGGAGCAGATAATAAATTCAGTTAAGATGGGTTATTCTACAGATGGAGGCTCTGAATCTCTATATCAGTATATATCAATGTATGACTACGAGATAGACTCTGGAATTGTCTCTGATCACTACCAAATTTATATAAATGGAGACCCAACAGTAATATCTGAAGCGTCCTTCTCCCTGACAGAAAATGCATTTGAGCTGTTCGATAATGACTGGCTTGTGATTCAAAACGTTTAAATCTGTCGGTCATCCTGACAAAAGCTGGACTTAAATAAAAGATAATGGTAGAATGAGTGTCTATGGACTTCAATAAGATTGGCACTAAGGTTTTAGACGAGGAAACAACACTCGGCATTTATGTATGGGAAATTGACGGGAAATGGGTCGGAGACGACGAAGGAAATTACCTATCAATTACATCAATGAAAGATAACAAAGAAAGAATTGAGGCTCTCAGAAAAGCTGTTTCTGGTTATGGTATAGACAGAGGACAGCCATTATTTTTGTCGGGAAGACGCAAGATTGATGATGAAGAATATGAGTATCAGCAGTCAAGACTTAATTTAGGTCTAGTACCAGACCCACTAGATATAGGAAGCTATAAGGATGAGATGAAAAAGCTTATAGTGCCAGGGAGATAAAAATGGAACATATTGATGAGACCCCAGAAGTAAACGATGAGATTCAATTATCTAGCGTCGCAGACTGGTTTTCTTTTAAAAAAGAAACAGAGCACGATGATCCATTTCAGATTCAATTAGATGATATTAGAAAACTAAATGGATTAAGTCCAGCATTTCGCAGAAAGCTTAGCAGAGAATTTTCAAAATCTTTTACTGGAATAGATAGTGCATCAACACAGCAGAATTTATTAGCACAGGCCATCACTGGCTATGCAATGTTTGACCTAGTTCAACCAATATATAACCTAGAATATCTTTCAAAAATCTATGAAGTTTCTACATATAACTATGCAGCAATTAATGCAAAAGTTGCAAACATCGTTGGTCTTGGATATCAGTTTGATGAAACAAGAAAAACAAACGATGCTTTAGACGGAATCACCGATGAAAAACAATTACAAAGAGCTAGAAAAAAGCTTGGAAAACTAAGACAAGATTTAGAGCAGTGGTTAGAAGAGGTAAATGATGAAGAAACATTTACAGAGACTCTCATTAAGGCATATACAGATTTAGAGGCAACTGGCAACGGCTTCATTGAAATAGGCAGAACAACCCGTGGAGATATTGGTTATATAGGCCATATCCCAGCAAAGACAATGCGTGTCAGAAGACTTCGTGATGGATTCATGCAATTACTTTATGGAAAGGCAGTTTTCTTCAGAAACTTTGGAGATCAAGAAACGCCAAACCAAATTGCAGGTGGCCTAGAAAGACCCAATGAAATTATTCATTTAAAAAAATATACGCCAATGGATAATTATTATGGAATCCCAGACATCATAGCTGCCCAGGTAGCACTTGCTGGAAATGAATTTTCTGGTCAATATAACCTTGACTACTTCCAGAATAAAGCAGTACCAAGATATATAATTACCGTTAAAGGTGCTAAGCTTTCTCCAGAATCAGAAAGAAAACTACTTGAGTTTTTTCAGGTTGGGTTAAAGGGCAAAAATCATAGATCACTTTATGTCCCGCTTCCAGCAGATACTCCTGACTCAAAAGTTGAATTTAAGATGGAGCCAATAGAGGCGGGATCACAGGAATCATCATTTAATGTTTACCGAAAGGCAAATAGAGACGAAATTCTTTTGGCCCATAGAACACCAATTTCTAAAATTGGTATTCCTGAAGGAATTAATTTAGCAGCAGCCAGAGATGCAGATAAAACATTTAAAGAGCAGGTTTGCAGACCAGCACAAATGAGATTAGAGAAAAAAATTAATTTAATTATTGCTGAAAAAACAGATGCGGTTCAAATTAAATTTAATGAGCTTAGCCTTACAGATGAAGATACTCAGTCAAAGATTGATGAGAGATATTTGAGAATGCAGGTTATTACTCCAAACGAAGTCCGACTAAGAATGGGTAAAATTCCAATTGAGGGCGGAGACGAAGTTATTCAATTAAAGCCACAACAGCAGGCAGAAATTAGAGCTCAGGCTGGGCAGACAAGAACCAGAGATCAAGAGAGACAAAATAATTCCCCAGATATTTCTGGAGAAGCCAGAAATCCAAAAGGCGACGGCAGTAAAGTAGAATAATCTACTCAACCGTTATTTGCCTTTTGATGTATATACCTATAAAATTAAGCATATGAATATCGAAAAATCTTATTGGTCATCAAATGGGGAAAATCTTCATTTGTCGGTTCCCTTTACAAAGGTAAATATCGAGAAAAGAACAGTCTCAGGTTTTGCGACATTAGACAACGTTGACCAAACAGGTGATGTTGTAACAGCAGATGCAAGCCTTAAGGCCTTTGAAAACTTTAGAGGCAATCTCAGAGAAATGCATCAGCCACTCGCAGTAGGCAAAGTTGTTTCTTTTAAGCCAGAAACATACTACGATCAAGATTCAAAAAATTTTTATAATGGCGTTTATGTAACCTCATACATCTCAAAGGGCGCACAAGATACCTGGGAAAAAGTTTTAGACGGCACACTTACTGGTTTTTCAATTGGCGGAAAAATTAAAGATTCAGACAATGAAGTTAATAAAGCAACAGGGCAATCTGTAAGATTTATTAAAGATTATGATCTAGTAGAACTTTCAATTGTCGACTCTCCAGCAAATGAATTGTGTAATATTTTTTCAATTGAAAAAGCAAATGGCACAATGATATTTAAAGGAATGGTTGCAGATATCGTAACAGAAAATATTTTTTATTGTGAAGAAAGCAACTCTGTATTCCTTTCTGCAGAAAAAACATTTGATTCACCAATCACTGGAAAGCCAGCGTCTATTATCGGATGGGTAGAAAAATCAGACATTAATAAGTCTGCCGAAGTACAAAAGATTCTTGATTCATTTAAGAAATCAAGATTTACGTTGCCTGATACACAAACAATTGCAAAACAGGCAAACGCAGAAGGAGGTAATGAAGTGTCAGAAAACACAGAAAACACAGTGGTTGAAGAGACCGCTGTTGAAGAAACAGTTGCCGTTGAAGAAACGCCAACAGCTGAAGAAGCTCCTGCAGAAAATGCAGTTGCAGACGCTCCTGCCGAATCTCTGGAAAAAGCAGCCGACGTATCAGAAGTTATGGTTGATGAACCTGATTTTGCAAAGATGCTTGGTGATTTAAAAGGCTTTTTCTCAGAAACTCTAAATAAGGCTGCACAAACAAATGCAGACCAAGTTTTAACCATTAAAGATACTGTTGAGTCATTCAGCAAGAGCGTAGATGGAAGAATTTCAGAGTTGGCAGAACAGCATGCTATTTTAAGCAAGGCTGTAGAAGATATAAAGAACACAATTGACGGCGTTGAAAAGCGTGTCGATGCAGTAGAAGGTGAGACTGCAATTAAGAAGTCCTCAGATCTTGGCGGATCTCAGGGAGTAGTAATCAAAAAATCAAAATGGAACGGTTCTTTCCTCGGTTCCGTATCAGATTTAATCAAATAAGGGTAGGTGAAATAAAATATGAGCAATGAATTATTAAAAGATATTGCAGCTGGAACAACAGCAACAGGTACATTTGCTTCCACAACAGGTGGAGCAGGTATTCATACCGCATCAGAAAATGGTAACGGTGGTTTGCTTAATCCAGAACAGTCTGCTCGCTTCCTTGATTATATGTTCGATGCAACCGTAATAGGTAAAGTCGCACGTACAGTCCGTATGAAGTCAGACACAACCGAGATTGACCGTATTGGCGTTGGTGAGAAGCTTATGAAGCTAGCAACTGAAGGTTCAGATACTGCTTCAAACTCAGCAGTTACATTCTCAAAGATTTCTTTGACAACAAAGAAGCTTCGTCTTGACTGGGAACTCTCAACAGAGTCTCTAGAAGACAACATTGAAGGTCCAGATCTAGAAGATCATATTGCAAGACTTCTTGCAACACAGGCTGGAAATGACATCGAAGATGTTATCCTAAACGGTAACACAGCACTCACAGGAGATGCACTTTATAAGGCATTTAACGGTGTAGTTAAGAAGGCTAAGACATACGGTAACGTTGTCGATGCTGGTGGAGCTGCCATTTCTCGTGCAGTATTCAACTCAGCACTTAAGGCACTTCCACGTAAGTACAAGCAACGTCGTACAGACCTTCGCTTCCTTGCGGGATCAAACTTGATCCAGGATTACTTATACTCAACATCACAAAACATCCAGAACGTTAACCCACAGGATATTGCTTCAGGCATCATCCGTGGAGATGTTCCAGTTGTTGGTGGTCCAGCAGGATATGTTGCGCCATACGCATTTGGTATTCCAATCATTGAAGTACCATTGCTTCCTGAATCACAGGATGGCGATTACTCAGGAGAGACAGGAAACCACGGAGACGTCCACTTGACATTCCCAAATAACGTTGTTATTGGTATCAAGCGTGATGTAACTGTTTACCGATTCTTCTGGCCACGTAAGGACTCAATTGAGTACACAATGTATACTCGTGTTGGCGTCCAAATCGAACAAGCAAATGCTTGGGTTGTAGTTAAGAACGTTAAGGTAGCTTCCTAATTAATTAGGTAGATATTTAAGAAAAGCCCCTGAAAATTAATTCAGGGGCTTTTCATTTAAATTTATTAATGATATAATGAATGTACCTAAACTAAGGAGAAATATATGTCATTTGAGACATTAAAAGTAGCAGAGCTTAAAAAGATTGCAGAAGATTTTGCAGTCGATACAGAAGGACTAAAAAACAAGGCAGACTTAATTGCAGCACTTTCAGAAGAAGGCGTCACATATTCTGTTTATGCAAAGACAATTGAAGTTCTTGAAGAATCCGAAGTAGAGTCAGATGAAGTACTTCCAAAATTTGATTCAAAGAAAGATCAACCAAAAGACAGTGTTTTAGTTAGAATGACAAGAGCAAACTTTAGATATGACATTCTTGGATATACTTTTACAAAAGATCATCCATTTATAGCAATGAAAGAAGAAGACGCTCAAAAAATTTTTGATGTGGAGGAAGGCTTTCGTTTAGCAACACCAAGAGAAGCACAAGATTTTTATAGCTAAACAAGCCTATAATAATGGCAGAGATATATGTAGATCAAACAGCACCAATTAGAACAAAAATATTCTATGGCGGAGATATTATTGATGCCGATGGAAATGTAACTGCAACTGTTTATGATATTACTAATGATCCAGCCGTATCTCCATTAGTAAGTTCAACAGTAGCAGTACATACAGCTACTGCGGTAAAGTCAGAAATTGATGCTGGTACCTATCAAATAATACTTCCGTTATCATTAGTTCGTAGAAATAAAAAGTTTAAAATTCAATGGAGTTATCAAATAAATGCAGTGAGCGGATCACATTTTTCATATATTGATGTTGTTACTCCATATGCAAGTATGTTTGATATTATAGATGATTTGGGATATGGAACAGATCCAGGAGATGTAAACTCCAAAACTTATCATCAACTTCAAATGGCAGAAAAATGGGCTAGAAAAATAATTGAAAATTATACTGGTCAAACATTTTATTTATATGATGATGTACATATAGTCTATGGAGATGGAGCAGATTCTTTAAGGCTTCCATTTAAAATAAATTCTCTTCACGAGCTTTACGAAAACGATGTTCTTGTTTTAGATAATATTAACAATGTTAATAACTGGATATATGATACTCAAATATCTGAAAGCGGATTTGGCGTCAGGGTTAATCGTGCAAACATGTTGGACAATACAGTTTATTCTGCAAACGGCATGGTCCCTCCTCCCTACAATGATACTTTTGGCGGGGCATTTAAAAGAGATTCCGTTTACAAAGTTCAAGGACGATACGGATGGAGCTTTATTCCAGACGAAGTAGAAGAAGCAACTATTTATTTAATTAAAGATTACTTCTCAAAAGATAGAGCATGGAGAAACAAATATGTTCAAAACGTACAGTCATTTGACTGGAAATTTGAATATAGCAGCGAGTCTTACCGTGGAACAGGAAATGTATATGTAGATCAAATCCTACTTCCATATGTAATTACTCAAATGGTAGTAATCTAATGTTCGATTTGGTCGATGCTATATTTAGCATGAATCTAGATGTTTATACTCAGTCAGACCTACAAGATGCAGATACTGGATTAATTAAAAAAAGCTGGCAGTATACAAAAACTGTAGACTGTCATGCAAAAGCATTTATATCAAATTCTTCAACCTCAAGAACTGGAGACAGGCAAGTCTTCGGAAATATCTACGAGAATACGCAGATGCTTGAAATTAGAACACACGATAAATTAACTTTAAGACAAAAAATTTCTAATATTAGAGATGCCAGTGGAAACTATATATGGACAGAGCTTAACTTCCCAGAAGATACACCGACTGTATTTGAAGTAGTTGGAAGTACGCCAATCACTGACCCATTTGGAAATACTCTGGCATTTAGCACAATTGTTAAAAGATCGGAGAACCAGGTAATTGGCGTCTAGCGAATTATTAGTTGCAGCAGCAGCTACTTTAGAAACAGTCGGATCTAAGCCAAGTTCTAAGTACCCAATTCAGGAAACCCTTGTAGCTCAGGTATCTGCAGTTATTTATTATAAGTCTATGGTTATGTCAGAACTAACAACAAGTAAATCATTTAAGGTCAAGTTTAATAAAGTAATCTTTGATCAAATAAATGAGGACTTTGGTAGCTATATTGATGCTCAGGCTAGAACAAAGCCAAAAAGCTTGCACCATGTTTATGAGTGGCAAAAAACTGGAATCAAAGAAGCAAGACTATTTAATCTAAAGAAAATAGATAGCGGAGAACTAGGGTTTGGAGTCTCATATAAATTTAATCAATCTAGGACTGCTGTTCCAAATAAATATTCAAAAAGAAAAAACGTATTTAAAAATAAAGCTGAAATAATGGAAAAAGGAATAACCGTTGTAGTATCCCCACGTTTTGCTGAGAGACTAGTTTTTGATTCAGGGTTAGGATACACTGTCTTCATGCCCAAAGGGGCCTCTGTGACCATTACAAAGCCTGGTGGAGTGGCTGCAAAGCAGTCCTTTGAGACAGCATACAAAAGATTTTTTACAAGCAATTTAGTTAGCCTGTCTATTAAAAAGTCTGGATTTCAAAAAATATTTACATATAAGATGAAAGACGTATTAAGAGTGCCAAGAGAAGTCAGGAAAGTAAAATATGTATTTTCTGGTAAAATGTTAAGGGCGGAAGCAAAACAGGCAATAGAGAATGCATTTGGAGGATTAGCATAATGGTAAATTATAAATTAGATGCAATGTTAGATCTAAGAAAGTACTTATGGCAGGAATTACAGGATGCCAATATATTTGACCCCAATAACTATGATACTTCTGGCACTGGGAATATATTAATTCCTATTGTCCCAGTTCAACAGCCTGCCGAATTTAATCAGTTCTTGAGCGGGAAGAAGCATATTGTCTATGATAAGATAAGCTTAACCTATGAAGATAATTGGATGATCTGCAATGAACAAATATTGTTTACCATATATGCAACAGATGTGGCTGATATTAATGAAATCACAAACTTTATGGTAGATCTATTTAGAAGAATGGATAATTCTGCTAGGGACATTAATACTTCAGCTCAGTCTACGCCTCAATTTAAATTTTACAATACATATATAGCCGACATATCCCCAACAACACCGTCGAAAGAGCAGCTAGGCTTCTTGTCTTCAGATGTAATATTAGAGATTAAATATAGTAGAATTTTAGATAAAAGTGGACGGTACCTTTAGTTTGCCTTATATCCAATAATGCCGTATTATTAGACCTAGAGGAAAGGGCCTAGCCAGCCAAAATTTTACAATTTAATAAAATAATTTTTATAGGAGGTTTAAACTATGGCAACACAAGCCACAGGTAATGCAAAGAATATTCTAGTCGGTGCTTCACCACTATTTCTTTCAGTAAAAGATTCAACACAGTCAGGTTACGTAGAAAACATGGAGCCTAACGCTTCAACAGGCGTAGCATTTAGTGCAGGAGTATCTTTTACAGATACACTTAATGCAGTAGATATCTCTACAGCATTGTACCGTAACGTAGGTTACACAAACAACGGTCTTCAGATTACTTACAACCCAACATACGGTTCAGTAACAGTAGATCAGCTTCTTGATACAGCTAAGCTTTTCAAGGAGTCAATGGAAGTTATGATTGCAACAGAAATGGCAGAAGGTACTCTTGAG
>Ga0114977_10001842_pt1 | contig 13910 bp, 10 predicted proteins | sample S_130805_MF_Meta_FD_87026 | JGI IMG/M metagenome (GOLD analysis project Ga0114977, IMG submission 87026) | Freshwater microbial communities from Lake Simoncouche, Canada to study carbon cycling - S_130805_MF_MetaG | ecosystem: Environmental > Aquatic > Freshwater > Lake | place: Lake...
GAGGGTGTACAGTCCGCCACGTGAAATACCGCAAACGAGAGGACGCTTCGACAGTCCATATTTTGTGGTTACTTCTTGATAAAAAGCTTCCCACGTTGCCATGGCCTTGGGGGATCCGAATTGATCGTGACAATCAACGAACGCTACGTGCCAGCCTGCGCTGACCAAGGCGTTTTCGAAGGCAGAAAGATGACCAGGGAATTCAGCAACCCAAAGCCATGGCTTCCCGTCGGCCGCCCTTCCGGGTGTGCGGAGTTTTGCGGCATGGCCTTGAATGGTCATGCGGATTTCTTCGCCAAAGGGTGCACAAGCTATCGCCACAGGCTTTTCTTCGGCATAGCCCAAAGTAGCAATGAGACTCAGGAAGGTCAGGGTGAGGCGCATAGGTCCATCGTAAGTTAAATCTTATAAAGCTTTCTGCGACTTGATTTTCTCGCCCAACCCGTTCCTCTGTCTTTAGTTCCGCTTCGTACCCATGAATCCCCTTGATGACCTTAAGCCACGCTATGACGCCGTCGTCATTGGCTCGGGTCTTGGCGGGATGACTGCTGCCAACAATCTGGCTAAATTTGGCTGGAAGGTGCTGCTCTGCGAACATCACTATCAGCTGGGCGGTTTGGCGACCTACTTTAAACGCAAAGGCGGCCATGCGTTTGATATCTCGCTGCACGGATTCCCCCACGGGATGATTAAGTCGACGCGCCGTTATTGGACCAAAGATATCTCAGACCGCATCCACCAATTAAAAGACGTCCGTTTTATTAACCCGGACTTCGATGTGCGCACGACGTTTGACCGTGCCGATTTTACGCGAATCCTCATCGAACAATTCAAAGTCCCTGCAGAAACCGTCGAAGGCTTTTTTGCACACCTACGGGCGATGAATTATTACGACGACGATAAGCGCACCACTCGGCAGCTGTTCGACGAATTTTTCCCAGGACGCCCAGACATCCAGCGCCTCCTGCTTGAGCCTATTGCTTACGCCAACGGCTCAACCCTCGACGATCCGGCGATTACCTTCGGTATCGTATTCTCGAATTTTATGTCGAAGGGCGTCTTTATTTTCCAAGGCGGCACCGATCTACTCATTCAGCTCATGACCGCCGAGCTCAAGGCCAATGGCGTGGATGTGCGCCGCAATGTGCTCGTCGAAAAAGTTATGACCGAGCGCGACGCATCGGGTCGACGTCGAGTCGTCGGCGCAAAACTTCGCGAGACACGTTCTGGTAAAGAGGCTGACGTCGCCTGTGCTACCGTCATTTCGAATGCGAACGTCAAAGACACCGCCCTGCGGATTGTCGGCGAAGAAGCCTTTGACCCTGCTTTTCTTACCGCTGCTAAAGCCGTTCGCGTCAACAGCTCCTCTTGCCAGGTCTATATGGGCGTGCGTGAAGGCGAGAGCATTCCAGCTATTGGGGATCTCGTTTTCACTTCAGAGGCCAAGCCCTTCAGCTCAACTGAACTCACAGACTTCCACACGTCTTCGCGTACTTACTCTGTTTACTACCCGGATACGCGTCCGCAAACGAAGGTACCGCACTACGCAGTCGTCACTTCGATTAACCAACTTTGGGATTCATGGGCGAATTTGAATGAAGCAGATTACGCCCATCACAAGGCGCGTATCATCGAAGAATCTTTTGTTGGCTTAGAAAAATTCATCCCCGATATCCGCAGCAAAGTTGATTGGGCTGAAGCAGCGACTCCGCGCACCGTCAACCGATATGTGCGCCATACCGGCGGCACGTCTTTTGGCACGAAGTTTGAAGGCCTAAAAATTTCCATGGATCTGCCGACTCAAGTTGGGGGTCTCTACCATGCAGGTTCGGTGGGTATCATTATGTCAGGTTGGCTCGGCACGATTAACTACGGCGTGATTGTCTCGGCAAAGGCCGACACCTATCTGCGCGATCCGCAGGCGGGTTAAACAGCAGAGCTAACCAGCTAACCAGCTGAACGGCGGAACGGCTGAACAGCGGAACAGCTAAACGGCGTAACAGCGGAACAGCTAAACAGCTAACCGGCTAACCAGCTAACACCGCTAAACTTCGGCCAGCCAACCAGCCAACCAGCTAGTCAGCTATTACTAACACCGCTAGCACCGCTAGCACCGCTAACACCGCTAAACTTCTGCTAACCAGCCAACCAGCCAGCCAACCAGCTAAACATCTGCGCGGCTGGTTTAGGCTTTAGTCTCTATAGGTCTTTAGGCGGACAGCTTTAAGCTATCCTTGCACTTCGTTATTTCATCGCGGCGTACAGGGTGATCGCATGCGCTCCTTGTGCCTTTTTTTGCCAATACTTCTTCATGCCTTGCCACTTGATACGGATGGCGATGGTTGGCCAGACGTTGAAGAGCGCGCCAAAGGTTTTGATTCGAAATCGGCTACTTCTTGTCCGCCCGCTCCACGTTACGCGGTGGTTGATCTCGGCTCGCTTTCTCTCAGTGGAACTCCCGTAGCCCTTTCTTCGACGGGTCAACGCGTCTTAACGGCGAGTGGTCGTCGCTGGTCATGGCAATCTGGATGGGAGCAACTGGCACTCCCTTCAGACGTCGAGGCTAAGTATGACATAATTCGCTCGGATGGTGCCGTCATTGGGCGCATGGAACACTTCGATGCACTGGAGCCTTTTGGAGAGCTTTGGTTTTGGGACGGTTATGGCATCGGTCGTTCAATTCCGGGCACGCGGCGCGATTACACCGTGGCGGACTTACCGGGCGAAGAATCTTCTTGGGAGTTCTATCCACTAAAGTGGCTTCGGTCGGATAATTTTTTGACGCGGGCGATACCACTCACCATTGAAATGTCACCCATCCCAAGTGATGTCCTGGTCGCAAATGTTGCTGGGGCGCCCAAGCCCGTTCGACGTCTCTCAGAGGCGTCCATCGCCGCAGACAGTTCTGGTTCGAGGTGGGTTAAGCCTTTTCTTTCTGGCGAAGGTGAAGCTCCCGACTGGCGACTGGAAGGCGCTAGCTGCCGCGCGACGCTCTGCGCAGATGCCCAACCCCTCGCGCTCACGGACGACGGTGAAATGCTTACCAATTACCGTCACCACCTTTATTGGTACCCTTCACTCGCAACCGATCCCGTGCCGCTACTGGAATCCAGTGGCGTCAAACAAGCTGCCTTAACGGTTAATGACGCCGGTGAAGTTATCGCCCTCAGTTTAGGGCCAGCTAGTTTGGTATGGGGTTTAGAGGATATCGCCAAGTCGCCCACGCGTTTAGCCCATTTGGTTGAAACAGAAGAAACGTGGGTAGATTTTTCCTCCATTGCGGCGGATGAGCACGGAGCTATTTTGGCGATTGGTTCGCGACTCAAGCCCGCCCAAGTTAAGCGTTCTCCTGATGGCGTGGTACTAACTGATGGTTGGGGTCCGGGTGATGTCGATCTGCGGGTGGTACTTTTGGTTCCGATGCGTGTGCGTTGCGACTTGGATCGTGCCGTTGATGCTTCAGGGCTGAGGCTCAACTTTCCGATGGACGACTCTGGCCACACGCCTGCGGCGCGTCCTATTCGTCTTTGGTTAAACGACGACCATGACGCCGGCGACTGGACGGATGATCCTGATAGCGATCTTCCAGGACTTGTATTGCCGACCCCGCACAACGCATTGCAGCAGCACGTGGGCGGCCGTAGCGACCTTGTGGATTGGTTTCCAGTCTGCATTCGCCTTGGCATCGCCGCTCAAGACTTGCCGCCCTTTCGCCTGCGGCTTCTGGGTGCCAGCCTGCCCATCAATGCCGTCGAGACAAGTTTACCGATTACGCGTGCCGCACAGTATCTCCAGCGCGACTTTGGTTTGCGGCACGGGCCGGAGCTTAAACAACTTTTATCCGAAGCTACCAAGTCGATGCCCTCTGCGAGCGGTATTGCTCTCTCGGCTTCATTTTCAGGTCAGTTAAAAGAAGAACGCTTATTCGGCGTAGGCGAAGCAACGTTCTTGATAGAGGGCAGGGCGAAGGGTGATGCCTTGGTGTGGATTACACTTATTAAGGCAAATGTTCCTGATTCTCGGTCGCCCACGGCAGACGAGATTTTACTGCGAGCGCCTTTGCGCGTCAAAGTTGCCCCAGTCGAAGATTTTTACCGCCAGTGGGATGCGCGGGCTTTGCGCGCACGTCTCTGTCCAGAGCCAAGCGCCCTGCCAGATGCCAAGTGTCCAGGCCCGTGGGTCGTTTTCACCCATGGATTTAATGTAAATGTACGCGCCGGACGTGCCTGGGGTGCGGAAATCTTTAAACGGATGTATCAAGTAGGTTCATGCGGACGCTTTATTAGCTTTCGATGGTTTGGTGATCAGGGCTCGGCGAACTATGCAGCCGCAGTTGAATGTGCTCCGGCGGCAGCGGATCGTTTGGTCGAACAAAGTCGTTCGCTTGAGCTGACAGATCCTAAGCGCCCATGGGTCCTTCTTGGCCATTCGCTCGGCGCGTATGTCACTGTTTTAGCAGGTCGCGAACGGATGAATGGTTTAGATGTTCAGTCGATTGTACTGATCGATGCCGCACTTCCGAGTGAGGCTTTAGATACAGATGCACCTGGTCGTCTAGCCGACTATGTGACTGGCGAGGGTGTTTCGCAAAAACAACTGATGTTGCCTTTGCAAGGTCCCTGGCGGACGACGCCTCCCTATGCATGGCCCACCGCACAGGCTTCGGGTTGGGCAGAGCTTTTCCCGCCTGAAGACTTAAGATCAACCTGTCGATGGACGGGTCGGATACTCGGCGGCGCTCCCATTCTAAATCTTTATTCGCGGACCGAAGACGTCTTGATGCCACCGCCCGCTGACGCTTCCTTTTGGCCTACTTTACTCTCGGTGGGCGCGTACGGCGTATGGAACTATGAAGAGACCACCAAGGGCCGATGGACATCATCGTTGGTTAACCCGCAGCATTCGCAAGCAGGCTGGGCCTTGGCGCAAAGTGCAACGCGTCGAAGTCAGCGCTTAATGGAAAATCCGATATCTACTCGGTCGAACTTACTACGCACGGAGCCGCTCTTTGCATCTTTCCGGCTTCAAGGAGTTTTGACTTCGATGGCGACAGGGCCGCGCTCGCCCGGTTCGCGCGTGGTGCTGCGTCGAGAAGGCGCCACCACGGGCTGGGGTGCGCAAGGGACAGTGCCAAGTACGCTGACATGGACTGTGCGCGATGAATTACTCGCACACGCAATCCCTGCGCGCAGCTTTCCCACGGGTTCCGTTCCGCTGGCCGGAGCGATGAATTATCGGATGGATGGCGTGGGCATGCAGGATCCTCTCTACGCGGATTTTCGACCCTTTCCCCTCGGTTGGCCGCGCGGAATTGAATCCGTCGAGTATCTGCCTGCATCAACTTACGTCTGGCGACACAGCGACTGGAAAAACGTAGCGTTCCCTTATGTTTATCCGGTGTTCGCATTTATCGGAAAAACATCAGGCCTAACATTTAACCCTACACGATAACCATGCGCGCATTTTTTATGGTAACATTGTCGAGCTTGCGGTGCCTTGCCGCAGACTTTCATCTGCAAATCGAAGTTATCGACGAATACGGTAAGCACATGCCATCTATTGAGATTGTCTGCGACACTTTGCCTGTTGCTGCCGCCAATATCTGGAATGCTCCGGGTCGCCGAGAACGACTGTGTGTGAAAACAGATATCAATGGAGTTGCCCGGTTGGAAGGTCAGCACGCTTTACCTCAGCTAGTCATTTCTGCGTCGACCGATAATTTCTATACTTCCACGAAACGAGTAAGCTGTGAGCAAAAGTTCGCTCAACTCACTTTAGTCAAAAAGATAGAGCAGGTGAAATGTCGACGCCTCGAAGTCCTGACCTCCTCTTTACCGCAAGACGGGAATTCGTATGGCTTTGATTTAATGATAGGCGCTTTCACGCCGCCGCTCGGGGTTGGCTGGCATCCCGATGTATTTATTAAAGGCAAATACGGCACGGCGAATACCACGAGCGGTGTTCGCGCATCGTCAGTAAGCCAGGAATTAGAAATGCGGTATTCAGATAAAGGATCTGGATTCCAGCGGACTCCGCGACCTGGCCAGAAGTCCTTTGGCTTATCGATTGCCGCAGGTTGCGATGAGCAGGCGTTCCCAGAATTATTTTGGCCGCGAATTGCACCACGGGCAGGCTTCGAAACGCAATTGACGTACACATCGCCTGCAATGAATCATTCGCAGGTCCAGGTTGGGGCAGGGGAGCCGCAATGGATTTTCCGAATTAGGCCTGAGCAGGGCTATTATTACGGGGTGCTCGCAGATTTTCATTGGATGCCTGACGGACGGCTGCGACTGGTTTATGAGCTTTCCACAGTTCCAGGCAGCCCTAGCTTAGAATTTATAAAGTGATGAAGGTTGGCAGCGGGGCTGTTGTGGTTTAAGAACCGACCATGCATTCAATGACCTCAGCCTTACTCATGTTGATTGGCCTTACGCCCGTTTGGGCTGCAGCCCCACAAGTCGACATTCTTTCGACGCATTCAACTCACGCAGTCTACGAAAGCGTTCGTCATTTGCCATGCATGCATAAGACATCGCTTTGTCCAGATAAGTGCGGGCATGCCAAAGACGTCGCGGTTTTTCGGATCGTAGACTATATCGCCTACGAAAAAACAAATCGACGCCATGGCGACCCACAGGCTACGCAATTTATGCTGCCTCTGGTCGAGGGCAACGAGGTCGATGCCAAGGTCTTGGCATTCGCTAAGGAATTAAAAGTCGGAGACGCCGTACGTCTGGATTGGAACCATGAATACGTCAAAGACGGTGGGGCAAATTATCCTCAACGACGGGTCACGCTCTTGGCTCGTTGAGGGGTTGACCGCCTGAGGTTTCTTGGGCACCGTCAATTTACCCCAATCAAATGAAGCAAGCTGCAACCATCAGCCTTATTGCCTTCGCAGGCTTAGCGGGCTTTTGGATGGGTCGTTCAACAACCCCGTCATTATCTTTGCCAGTAGAACTTACATCGATCGGCAGAGAGCTACCTCCACCCGGAGTGCGCTCGATGGAGCTTGCACGGATGAAGCGGGTAGCGGTGCGGGTGGCTTCGGATGACATGGTTACCGGAGCTCGCAACAACACTGAATCTACCATTCGCAATCAACTCGCACAAGGAGGCCTTGCAGTTGTGCCAGGGACCGAAGAGTACGACGCTTTAATTCAAGTTCGCATCGAGGGTTACCATTTCTCGGCTTTCGATGAATACGGAGCAGGCAGCGAAATTCACGTGGTCGAAGTTCATGCAGTCGAGGTTGATGGCGTGATTCGGATGATCCCCCATGATATTTGGCAGTCGGATGCCGTCCGACTTGCGCGCCGCGAGCGAATCGATTCAGAAGCGGTCGCGCTTTCCGAAGAACTTTGCCAGCACCTCGTCGCTGCTTTTAACCGTGCCAAGGCGGCGGAAACTCAGAAGAAGTAGTTATCCCAAAAGGCACTTTTCCATTTATGAAAAGTTATTTTCCAAATGTACCGAGGATTGAATATGCAGGGCCTCGGTCTAAAGACCCGCTGACGTTTAAGCATTACAACCCAAGTCTTAAGGTGGGCGGTAAAGCGATGCGTGACCACTTGCGCTTTGCGGCAGCGTATTGGCACGTCATGCGGAATGGCCTAAGCGACCCTTTTGGTTCGCCGACAGCATTGATGCCTTGGGATGACGGTACGGACTCACTCGATAATGCGCTTCACCGCATTCCGGTATTTTTTGAGTTCCTCGATAAGTGCCAAATCGACTTCTATTGCTTCCACGACCGCGACGTCTCCCCTGAAGGCGACACTCTCGATGTCACCCATGCGAATCTCGCACGTGTTACCAAGGAGCTTAAAGCCCATCAGCGCGCTTCAGAAAAAAAACTACTTTGGGGTACAGCGTGTCTTTTTGCGCACCCTAGGTTTGCGCAAGGTGCCGCTACCTCGCCGTCGGTCGATGTATTTGCCTACGCCGCTAGCCAAGTCAGGCACGCCTTAGAGGCCACCCATGCCCTGGGCGGAAAAGGTTATGTTTTCTGGGGTGGGCGCGAGGGCTATGCGACACTCCTGAACACGGATTTAAAGCGCGAGCAGGCTCACCTCGCCGAACTTCTTCACCTTACAGTCAAGCATGCCAAACAGATTGGGTTTAAGGGTCAGCTTTATATTGAGCCGAAGCCACGTGAGCCATCGACCCACCAATATGATTCCGACGCAGCCGCCTGTCTTAACTTTCTGCGCGAACATGATTTGTTAAGTCACTTTAAGTTAAATCTCGAAACGAACCATGCCACGTTAGCGGGTCACAGTATGGAGCACGAAATGGAGGTGGCTATCGCCGCAGGCGCATTAGGTTCTGTAGATGCGAATCGAGGGGATACATTGCTCGGCTGGGACACGGATCAATTCCCGACCGATATTTATCTGACGACACAGATTATGCTGCGCATTCTGCGCATGGGTGGATTGACGACGGGTGGCCTTAATTTCGACGCCAAGCGACGTCGTGAATCGCATGAGCCTATCGATCTCTTTTACGCGCATATTGGCGGCATGGATGCCTTTGCGCGTGGCCTGCAGATAGCCGATGCTATCTTGCGCGATGGCCGCCTCGATGGGGCGCTCCGTCAACGCTATCGGACATGGGATACAGTCATCGGCCGCAAAATTGAAAAGCGGAAGATGAGCCTGGTTGAATTAGATGAGTACGCTCGTGGTATTCGTTCGCCTAAGCTTGAGTCGGGCAGACAAGAGATGCTCGAGAATTTAATTAACGAGTATATCCGCTGAGCGATGGCACGGGTGCTCGGCCTCGACCTCTCGACCCAAGGCGTCACCGCTTTGGTTATCGATGCCGAAGCCGGCGTAATCGTTGCGCGCACTGCTGTTAATTACGGTGCGGATTTCCCAGATCGGGGCCATCCCAGTGGCTACATCCCTGGTGCGGGCGACGGCGAAGTCCATGCCGACCCGCTACTTTGGGTCGACGCACTTCAGTTGGCCCTGGACCGCCTCGCAGAGATTGTTGAACCAGCTTCAATTGTAGCGGTCGCCGTTTCTGGCCAGCAGCATGGCAGTGTCTACCTCGATGCCTGTTGGCAGGAAAATTTAAATCTTAAGCCCGCTGGCAAGTCATGGTCCGAAGCCCTGCGGCCGCACCTTACCCGTTCGACATCACCCATTTGGATGGATAATTCGACTGGCGAGGATTGCGCACGGATTTCCCGTGCACTCGGAGGTGACCTCGCAGTGGCCAAGCTCACCGGTTCTGTTCCCACGCCGCGATTTACGGGCCCACAGATCTCACGCTTCGCGCGAATGGAGCCGGCTGCTTGGTCACGCACTGGCCGCGTGCATCTCGTCTCATCCTTCATCACCTCATTACTTGCAGGCGTTGACGCTCCTATCGACACCGGTGATGGCGCAGGAATGAATCTAATGGATCTTGCCCGCGCTGAGTGGTCGCCCGAGGCGCTTACTGCCACTGCACCTGAGTTAGCACGCCGTTTACCAGCTATCGGTCACAACGATGCGGTTGTGGGTTTGGCTGCGCAATGGCTGGTGTTGCGCCATGGGTTTTCGCCGCGTTGTCAGATAGTCATCGGATCTGGTGACAATCCATCCTCGCTGGTTGGTATGGGTGCATCAACCCCAGGTCACATTGTGGTTAGCTTGGGAACGAGCGACACGCTTTTCGCGGCGATTGACGGTGTGCGTACGGATCCTGATGGGTTTGGTCATGCCTTTGGTAATCCGCTTGGCGGGACCATGAGTTTAATTTGTGTTCGCAATGGTTCACTCGCACGCGAAGCAGTGCGCCGCGAACTCGGCTTAAGCGATTGGGATGATTTTGCCCGTGCGATGTCGGCGTCCGTGCCTGCACGCTCTGCAGTGCTTCCACTCGAACAAGACGAGATTACACCGCGTCGCAAAGCTGGCCGGTTGTTGGTGGGTGCGCCCCTTGTCGGCACACCGCTCGCGCTGGCTGCGATTGAAGGCCAAGCCTTAAACCTAAGATTACATAGTCGATGGATTGGAACGTCGCTCCACACCTTACGGTTAACGGGAGGTGCTTCCGAGAATTCTGCGATTGCCCAAGTTTTTGCAGATGTGTTCGACGTACCTGTTCAGCGTATTAAAATTTCTGATTCTGCGGCGCTCGGGGCGGCCATGCGTGCTGCACATTCGGGCTTAGGCATCACCCTTCCGCTTCTGGAGGCACAATTTTGTGTGCCAGAACCACATCTATTTAGACCGCGCAAAGAGTTGGCTCCGGCCTATGCAGTGCTTGAGGCTGAGTTAAAGGCACTTATTCTTCGTTAGATAAGCCAGCAGGCGTCTTCCTGCTTTCCTCTTTCCAGTTCCTGTCTTTGATTGTCGGTCTACCCCAACTCTATGTCGCGCCCCGTCACACTCTTTACCGGCCAATGGGCTGACCTGCCACTGAAAGAACTTCTACCGAAGGTAAAAGCTATGGGCTACGATGGCGTGGAGCTTGCTTGTTGGGGTGACCACTTCGACGTCCAACGTGCCGTCAAAGAAAAAGGGTACGTTGAATCTCTCTGGGCGTTACTTTCTAAGAATGATCTCGGTTGCTGGTCGATCTCTAGCCATTTGCTCGGACAAGCCACTTGCGACCGGATTGATGAGCGTCACCAAGCTATCTTGCCTTCACATGTTTGGGGCGACGGAAAGCCTGAAGGCGTCAATGAACGTGCGTGCGCAGAGATGGCACTGACTGCTCAAGCCGCCCGCAAATTTTTCTCAGCCGGAAAATCGGCGATGAAGGGTCGTCCAGTTGGCTCAGGAAAAGCTGTCGTCAACGGATTCACCGGTTCGCCCATTTGGCATGCACTCTACGCCTTCCCCCCAACCAGCCAGGAATATATTCAAGCAGGTTTTGATTTAGTCGGTAAGCGCTGGAAAAAAATCCTTAAAGGTTTTGAGGAGCAGGATGTTTATTTTGCGCTCGAGGTACATCCAACAGAAATAGCTTTCGATATTGCTTCCGCGCACCGTACGTTGGAGGCGGTCGGCAATCACAAGCGTTTTGGATTCAATTATGACCCGAGTCACTTTGCTTACCAAGGCGTAGATTACGTCCGCTTCATTCTAGAATTCGGCTCCCGTATTCACCATGCACACATGAAGGATGTTTGGTGGGGTAAGGGTGATGGCACGGTGGGAGTCTTTGGCGGCCATACGGCCTTCGGCGACCCTCGTCGCAACTGGGATTTCCGCTCGGTTGGCCGTGGCGGAGTCGACTTCGAGTCCATCATTGTTGCACTCAATGACATCAACTACGCTGGTCCGCTTTCAGTTGAATGGGAAGATATCCGCATGGACCGCATTCACGGCGCGACCGAAAGCTGCGCTTACCTGCGTAAGCTTGATTTCCCTACAAACAAAGTAGCCTTTGATTCTGCGTTTGACCGTAAGCGTCAACGCTCACGCTAAATTTTATGTCACGCAAAGTACGTTATGGTCTGATTGGCGGAGGTCGCGGTGCCTTTATTGGCGCTGTGCATCGAACCGCAGCCGCTATGGACGGGCGCATCGAATTAGTCTGTGCGGCGCTGAGCTCCGATCCAGAAGTCGCCCGCGCGTCAGCGGCCGACATATTGCTGCCTGCCGATCGTGCTTACGGAACATTTTCGGAGATGATGGAGCGCGAAAAAGCTCTACCCGCTGACCGCCGTATGGAATTTGTCGCCATTGCTACGCCTAATCATGTACACTTTCAGGCTGCGAAAGCTGCCCTCGAAGCCGGGTTCCACGTTTTAAGCGACAAGCCTGCGACGCTGAATCTTGCGGAGGCCAAGGCACTTCGTGATATCGTTAAAAAAACAGGAAAACTGTACGGTCTGACGCATAATTATACGGGTTACCCTTTGGTGAAACAGGCTCGTGACCTTGTGCGTACGGGTACGCTCGGAAAGATTCGCAAGGTTGTCGTCGAGTACCCTCAAGGGTGGTTAGCTACGCGCCTAGAGGCGACAGGGCAGAAGCAAGCCGCCTGGCGATCGGATCCGAGTAAGTCAGGCGCTGGCGGCTGTGTGGGTGACGTCGGCACGCATGCTGAAAATCTTCTCGAATATATTACGGGACTCAAAATCACTGAGTTGGCCGCGGACGCGACCCGCTTTGTCGAAGGCCGCGCTCTCGACGACGACATCAATGTGCTCGTGCGACTGGAAGGTGGAGCCAAAGGCGTCTTGCACGCTTCACAAATTTCGGTGGGCGAAGAAAATAACTTAAACATCCGCGTCTATGGCGAAAAGGGCGGCCTCGAGTGGCACCAGCGCGAGCCGAATACATTGCAGGTAAAGCACCTTGATCGTCCCATTGAGCTTTTCCGTACAGGCCAAGGTTATCTTGGCGCCGCTGCTAAGCGGGCCACACGTACACCCGCAGGCCACCCAGAGGGCTACCTTGAGGCCTTCTCCAACATTTACCGCAACTTTGGTGAGCATGTGCTCGCAGTTGCAGACAAGTCGCAACCTGACCCGCTCGCTTTAGATTATCCAGGGATTGACGACGCTGTCCGCGGTATGGCCTTTATTGAAGCTGTGGTGAGGTCTTCTGCGGCGAATACAGCTTGGACGAAACTCGACGCTTAATTTAGCGATTGAGCATCCAGATGGTCGCGTTGAGCACGGCGGCGTAACTGACCCACAACAAGTGCGGGAGTTGTAGCCATGCGGCGAGTCGACTCTGTTGGCTCAGCAACTTGATTAACGCAGAGAGTGTGACAAGGTAGAGTCCGATATCAATCAGGGCTAGTCCAGGGCTGTGTGCTCTGAAGAAAAGCAGCGACCAGGCGGAATTAAGTGCGAGCATTACAAACCAAGTCTTTTTGGTTAAATCACTCAGTGGAGTTGGTGCGCGCCAGATCAGCCAAAGCGAAACTGCCATCAGTATATAGAGGGTTGTCCAAACAGGTCCGAATACCCAATTCGGCGGGTTGAAGGAAGGCTTCTGGAGTGTGGTGTACCACCCTTGGATCTCGCTAACGGTTGCGAACGATCCGAGTCCGCCAACAAAGAAGGTTAGGCCAACGAGTATCCCTAGGGTGACTTTGCTGCCATGACTCGATGGTAGGTGCATGGGCGTATCGTGCTGCTTTTAATGGAGAGGGCAAGGGGTCTAGGCGTATCCCTCTTGCCTCCCTCCCGCTTTTTCATTCCACCTTTCTTAGCCTTCCACCATGTCAGAGTCCTACATCCAGCAACTTTTCGCCGAACGCATCGGCGGAGCAAACTATGGCAAGTCCACGGCCATCTATAAGTTCGAAAAAATTAAGCGCGCGAAGGCCGCGGCACGAAAAGCTAAGCCCGATGTCGCCTTGATTGACCTCGGTGTTGGCGAGCCGGACGAGATGGCATTTCCTCAAGTGGTCAAGGCGCTGCAAGTGGAGTCAGCTAAACCTGAGAACCGTGGTTATGCCGACAACGGTGGGGCAGATTTTAAGCAGGCATCGGCGCGATATTTAAAGAATCTTTTTGGCGTCGTCGTTGATCCTGAGACAGAGGTTCTTCACTCCATCGGTTCGAAAGCGGCACTCTCGATTCTTCCTGCCTGCCTGATTAATCCCGGCGATGTTGTCCTAATGACTGTGCCAGGGTACCCTGTCTTTGGCACCCATGCTAAATATTTTGGCGGCGTGGTGCATAACCTTAAGCTCACTGCAGAAAACGGATTTCTGCCCGATTTAAAGTCAATCCCTGCCGACACCCTCGCTAAGGCGAAAGTGCTCGTGCTGAATTACCCGAACAATCCTACAGGTGCGGTTGCTACGCGCGGGTTCTTTGAAGAAGTCGTCGCTTTTGCCCAAAAGCATAAATTAGTTGTCATCCAGGATGCGGCTTACGGCTCGCTCCATTTTTCCGGCGAACAGATTTCGATTCTGCAAGTTCCGGGGGCAAAAGATGTCGC
>Ga0114977_10001844_pt1 | contig 13909 bp, 35 predicted proteins | sample S_130805_MF_Meta_FD_87026 | JGI IMG/M metagenome (GOLD analysis project Ga0114977, IMG submission 87026) | Freshwater microbial communities from Lake Simoncouche, Canada to study carbon cycling - S_130805_MF_MetaG | ecosystem: Environmental > Aquatic > Freshwater > Lake | place: Lake...
ATTGAACTGTATCTGACTCCAAGTAGCCAATAGCGTTATTGATCTCGTCTGCTACGAGTGCTTTAAGTTCTTCTTGATTCATTCTATACCACCCATGCTGTATTATGTTTTAATGGTTTTGACCATGTTGTATCTGTTTCTACTAATCCTATTGCAAGGTAACGAAAGCTATCAGCGAAGTGTGATGACCAATTATGAACTGGCTTATCATAAAAAACGTTCTGCTTCTCGTTAAATTCTCTTCGGTAGTTCCTTAATGCGACTCTACCATCCTTAGTACCTTCAACATCAAACCAGCATCTAGGCAACATACGTCTAACTGCTTGAATACCGTCTGCAATAGATAGGCTTGGTGCTACTGTAACATCTAATCCTGCTTCCATTAATACTTCTAAACGACTACGACCAGTTGTCATCTCTCTTACCCTCACATCGTGCGGTAGAATTTGATGACCTTTATCATAACCATTATCACGTAACCAACTAACATAGTAATCTAATCCCACTCCATGATTCTCTGTACAGTCTATAAGCTGGATCTCTTTACCAACTACTTGAGCTACCCAGATACAAGTTGAATCAGATACACCCAGATCCCAGCTACAAACAATCTTAGCCAATTTGTCTTTAGGAATTTTAGTAACTCTATTTTGTTCATCTGCTTCATTTAGTAATGCCCCATAATATGATCCCTCTACAGGGGCATCAAAACTACACTCAAATTCTTGAAGAAACTTATCTTCACCCATCTCATTACGTGCGCTTGCTAACTCTACTGGATCAACGATCCCTGTGTCGCTTGACTTAAACTCTAGGAATTTCCATCCCTCTGTTACCATTGCACGTTCTTTGAACTCTCTAAAGTGATTGTTACCTTTAGGTGTACCAATAAACAGGCAGTAGCCCTTTCTATCTGCTAGTGCTGGTCTTATGATCTCGTTCCAAATCTTTGGATCTTGATCGCCAATTTCATCTAGCACTACACCATCAAAGTATTGACCACGTAAGCTATCAGAGTTTTCACTACCGTATAGGCTGATCCTTCTGCCCATGAAGTCTACTCGTAACTCTGCGATGTTTGCAGTACCACCAAGTGATCTGGTGTACTCTACTAAGTAATCCCATGCTACCCTCTTTGCTTGGCTATACGTTGGTGCAATATAAGCATAGCGAGGATTCTTTTGGGTGTTCTGTAATGCAGAATGTACCAGTTGTAAAATAGCTGATACAGTCTTACCCATCCGTCTATGTGCTACAGCAACAACAAAACGATTCTCTCTTATTGCCTTGTGTATCTCTTTCTGTGGCAATCTAGGCTTATAGCCCAAGTTAATTGGTTTACTCGTTGTCATCTATACCTGTGATAACTTGAATAAACAATGGGGCATCAGGATCGCCTGTTACCTTAGTTTCTTGAGCTACCTTACCATCCATACGATCAAAGACTTCTTTAATGGCTGATACGTCACCTTCTTCTGCCTTTGTTACTAAAGCCTCAGTAATTTTTCTAGCCCTTAATGCCTCATCTTGAACTAATATCCTTCTCAGAGTATCGTTCATTATCCTATTGACTTTACTAGAATGTTCATTGCCCTTATTGGACTCTGCTGCCTTTACTCTAGCTGCTGCTAATTGTGCCTCTTTCTGCTCTGTCATGATGTTGTGACTCCTATTGGTTGGTCACCCTTAATTAATATAATTAGTTGTTGCTTTATGTATATTTTATCTATAATATGTATCTGTACTGATTTGGTACATAACTAGGGGTTAAAAATGGTTTCTTTAGATGATGCAATTAGTAAAGCTAAAAGTCTTTCTCAATTGGTAGTTAAAGTATCTTACTTCAATGGATCTATTGAGTATTATGTCCTACCATCGTTACCAGATAAAAATGAGTACATCCCAGATGGTTATGATGGTGATGTACTGCTTGTTGCCGATTTTAGCATAAACAAATGAGTAAATTAATATGATTGAACAATTTTTTATTGCAACAACAGAACTGGTTGCCATGTACCTTATGCAATCTACTAAATATACTGATCGTAAGTATTCATCTATATTTGGTCTACTTGGGCAGCCTTTCTGGTTTTATGCATCCTTCACCCATCAACAATGGGGATCATTCGTTATTGGTTTCTTCTTTACTGCACTATGGCTAAAGAACTTTAAGTATTACTGGCTTAGTCCTAAAATTAAGATCCTTAAGCCTAAAGAGTACCACTTCCTAATCATGGATGCCGTTAATAAGCTACCAAAAGATATTGCGTATAATGACTACGTTGATTACATTGACAGAGTCTTGAAAGAAGCTCTACACATCAAGTAGCTACCTTAGTATTCCTTCATGCCATGTCCAATCAGGCATCAATCCTGTTTTCTGATCAGCAAATATAGTATTCTCTGTGTTTGCTGTTCTATTTCTGTCACCGTACTTACCAAAGTTTAACCATGAGTTTTGTCCTCTAGTTTCACTTGTTGCAGCAGGTAATGCCTGTGGGCTATACATCTTTGCATGGGATTGATAGGCATTCTCTTCACCACCAGCCCTAAACCCTACACCGTGCTTAGAGTGACCAAATACATCATGCACGGCACGGAATAGATCGTTTGCCATTACATCCTGACCACCCCACTTCTCACCTGTTCTCATTAGCAACGGGTTTGCTGCACTTGCTGCATTCTCTGTGCCAAATCCTGATGCAGTAGGAAACACGAACATATGCTTGTTGGTAACAATGTCATTGATAGCATTTCTTGGGTTGCCGTATAGATCCTTTCCCTCTGGCATAAATTCAAAGTTATAGCCAGCCTTTCTTAGAGCTTCATACTGCGCCTGAGTTTCATTAACTAATGCATCGTATGCTGCCTTTACGTTCTTGTCTGCTGGGTTGTCCTTCATTACCTGATAGGCTGCTGCAATTCTTTTTGCTCGTATTGGATCTACTGATGCGTATTGAGTCTGCGCCTTGTAAGGCAGACCACGATCTGCTGCATACTGACTAGCAATATCAACTATGCGCTGGTCTGTACCAAACGACTCTAGCTTACCGCCACCAACATCAATTAGTTTTGGCATACCCTCTAGTGGCTTACCTAAGAATTTTATTGGGGGATTCATAGCCAACGTCTTTCCCCCAGCCATCCCAGTAGTTGGTGCAGCAAATCCACCACCCATTAGATTTAGCCCTACGTTCATGGCTTCCTGTACACCCTGTGGCGAGTCTGGATTAATCTCACCACGATAGGCTCTCATGGGGGCAGTTATAGCGTCTAATAAACCTTGAGCAACAGTAGGCATACCAAAAGAAACTTCTTTGGTCTTGATGTCTTTCTTAAATGGCAGTAAGTTGCCACGTATGTATTTTTCTTCGTCTAGTAAGCCAGCCATATGATTCTCAATGCTATGTTGTATTAAATTTATATGCTATAATGATATCTCATAGGAGAATATTATGAATGATAATAAAGTTCAAAAAGAGAAAGTAATGTTTTTAATCTATAGAGCTATTGAATCAGAAAAACAAAATGATGAACCGTTAAAGTTAGAAACGGAGCAGTATGTTGATATGATCAATAACAAATTAAATGCTCTTTTACCTTCCGATTAACCCATTCTGAAATGCTTGTTCATACTTAGGCATAATAGAGTCTAGCCATTGTTGGTTAAATACCTGAGTTGGTTGAGATAGCTCTAAAGAATAAGCATCACCAGAAACTGGAGTATTTTTTGCTCGTCTGCTTGCTATGAAATCAGGAAACCAATCAGAAGCAGGTAACTGTACACCAGCTTGTCCATGTAAGTTACCACCCATTGCAACAGGATAAGTGGTATGAGGTATTTTTGGGTTTGTGATAATTAGATTGTTTGGATCAACTTTTCCAATCCTATAACCAGAGTAGCCATTAGGTGTATCTAGTAAGTTTGGATCTGTAATTGCTTTTCTTGTTGCTGATATATCAGGAAACCCAGCCTTTTGATATTGTTCAAGCTCTACAATATCATGAAAATTATGGCGCAATTCACCCGTTTTATGTAATTGAGCTATTGCATCTGGGTGATCTATCCCTAGCCATTCTGGTCTACGTTTTCTTAAATCAGCATCAAATGATTTTTTTGTTTTGTTTGTTATTTTACCTGACTTCATTTGCTCAATTAGAGCATCTGTCATCATGGTATTATAATCAGTAGCAGCATGATCTGCTGTAGTTCCAATTAGATATACATCATTACCTTCATTAGCAATTGGTCTTATTTTGTTTGCGTAGGATGATACCCTACCCTTATTTGATGACCAGACTATGTTGTTTGGATCTTGGTAATCCATAAATCTAAAACCACCCTCAAGTGGTACAGGCTCATGTAATTTAGTTCCATTTATTTCATGCAACAATCCAATGCCAGATCTATCACCTTTAGCAACAACACCAACACCACCATAAACTGACTCTGGTGTGATTATTTTTGGGGTTGTTATATTTTCTATTGGGGTTACTACTGATGTCATTTCATTGAAGGGGGTTTTCAGCTTCTTTTTGTTACCTACTGGATGCCAGTAACCTAATGCATTAGCTTCTTCAGCAGACATTCGTTTACCTACGTTTTTTATTACACCACCCATTACTGGATTCGCATCTAATGCCAAATTCTTAGCATCTTCTAAGTTCATTCCCTGTACATTCTTCATGTAATCAGGATTAAATATATTCTTTACGTCTGTATAGGCTGTGTTTAATGATTGTTGTGGAGTGTTTAATAGGTTACTCAACATTCCTTGAGAATATTGTCTTTTGACTGCATCAGTTAAATTATCTAATAATCCAGCCATATAGTTACCAATGATGTATTGCGTTTAAAATAAGTGTAATGTTAGCCGTTACAGCTAGAAGCATAACGAACCAATGATCATTCATTTCTTAGGTGGCTTTTTGCCTTTAGGTTTACAAGCCATTACACTAACTCAGTTACGCATAGAGTTGATGCAGCTACTGCGGCATCTTTAATGTAAGCCATCTTGTCACTGGCATTAACTTTAAATATTGATGTGCTATTGTTGGAAATCATAGTGCTTGTAGTGATAGAAGCTGTTGGATTAGTACCAAATGCAATATGACAATGACCTAAAGAACATGATACACGCACTAAAGTAGTGTTTGAACCAAATGCAGTTGATTGTGCAGTTGTATTGCCTACAGTAAATACTTGTGATGTGGATGGGCTGTATGCATCTACGACATTACCACCTTGATCTCTTGCGACTATACTCATGATTATTTACCCTTCATTTTGTTACCTTCGCTGAGTGCGATGGCAATTGCTTGTTTACGTGACTTAACGACTTTACCACCCTTGCCAGAGTGAAGCTCTTTATCTTTATACTCACCCATTACTTTACCAATCTTTTCTGCAATTTTATCCATGTTACGCATAATTAATCCTCAATTGGATTTTCAAAGTCTTTACGTTCCCATGCGCTGCATAGACGTGAAGTGTGGCATATAAAGTCTAGTTTATGGCAGTAGCCACGTTGCACTTGACCATCGTACAGATCAAACTTGTTTAGGGGTATGGCTTCCATAGCCTCAAACATTTCTGGGGTATTGTCGTAGTATTCGCAGTTAGCACATCTTTGACGTTTTACTTCTGCTGGTGTGATACGAAACATCTTAGCCATTTTTGCCCAATACTCAGTATTAGGCAGATCTGGATTAACTGCTCCGAGAGAATAGTTATCAATGGCATTCTTGGTATTACTAGAGATTTCTTTGGCAGAGCCAATAGTAGTCTTTGTATCTAGTAAACCTTTATCCATCATCATTTTCATAACTATCCTTAGAATAAGGTGCTTCTCATACCATCAGTAGCACGGACTGTTGCCAATCTTCGTCAAGGGGCTTAAGGTATATCATGTGCAGTTGCCACCACACTAGAATAAAAAAGTAAGGTAATTATGCTTTTACCCTACTATAAACTGTTGTGCTAATATAACATAATTAGATGCCTTTATCAATATAGCTTTTAATATGATTGCTTTCAATTTTTGTTCTTTCAAAATTTATTTTTTGAAGTCTTACAAGTTCAGCATTAGCATAATAGATTATTTTCTTAATGCCACGTAGTTCATCCGAGTGAGATGATTGACCATAGCGATAACACTCACGGAATATTTCACCGACCTGTGCATTCATGTTCTTGTAGCTAATTAGATCCTGTAGCTCACTACACCCTTCTGGTAGCTCATAATAAGATGCCGTTGATCCATCGCTACGTTCTGTGCTTGCATTAAACGGTATTAACATTACCAATCACTCCCTGACATAGTTGATCCACTTACATGATTTTTAGGTGACTTCATTGCTAACCTATCTAAGTGACGTTGTTGATTATACTTTTCCTTAAGGTCTGACCTATCAAAATTAATTACCCTAGCACCCTTAATTGTTGGCTCTTCTGCTTCCATAGCAATACCAGTTGAGTCAAATTTAAGTTTCTGGATTTGACCTCTACCCATTGGCTTAAGGTCTGAATCTTTAAAATCTTTTATGGTTACATAAATATATTTATCTTTAGCGTTTACCTTCAAATTTTGTACTGTCTTTTGAATGAAACCTTCCTGCACTAGCGTATCTGATACATGGCGAACTGATCCGCTATTTGACTTAGGATAGTTAGCAAACATCTCTGAGATGGTGCGAGGTGTCTTGCAAAACTCACAATAAGATTTGTACCGTGCTAATCTTACATAGTCATTGGCAGTTGGCTCACGCTTTACTGTTTGCTTGAATACCACATAAGCCATACCTGCTGCTTCTGGTGAGTCATACAATCCAATTTGCTGGATCTTTCCATTTACCCTACATTGAGCAATCCATTTCTTTTTTGTTGTTGCAAAATAAATACCGTTACTGCTCATAATAAACCTTTCAATTTTTCTAGTAACTCTAACTCTGTGCCAAAATTGGCTTCAAATGCTAACCTTCCTGCATGAATTGCTACACCGTGACCACCATTTCTGTGGTGTGAAGGGCATAGTGGTATAACATCCTTACTCTTCATTCCTAGACCTGCTCCTGTTCGCAGGTGATGTATCTCTGCTGGCATACGACATATGATGCACCCTAACTCTGCTACACGATTAAAGTATTGCTTCTCTGCCTTTGACATTTATCTTCTCTGAAATTGATTGCTCTAGTTTCTTTAACTTTGATTCTGATATTTGATATGTTGGTGTCAAGTTATCAATACCATCAAAATTTCCATTGGGTGAAATATCTTTTAGACTTTTCTTATATCCATCAGATATTATTGCTACCTTTGTTTTTGCATAACAAACAGTCATCATGGCTTGAGCTAGGTAGATAACTTCAATTGAACTAATCTTGCTCATTGAATGCAAATCCTATGCTACCTGCCCATAACTCAATATTGTTTTGGTAATGAGCCATTTCAACAGTATTAAGTTTAGTTGTACTTTTTACTACCTCAATTAACTCGCCATTTACCTCACGCTGGCTACGCAGAAACTTATATCCCATAAGCTCATGTACACCATCTGGTGATTCGCCAATATACTCGCCAAGTGCTGTATATAGCTTCCATAGCCTTGCATTCTGATCAAGTGTACGTTTGCTTTGCTTTTGTAATACATTGCATACATAGCCTACAGATAGATCCAAAGATTGAATCTTTGCAAATAGGTAAGGCAGATTGCTATTGCTCAAGTTGAAGTTTTTAATTTCCATCAGTAAATGTAGCCTTAATTAAAACATTAATGTAAGCAGGGATCTTGAACTTTCCAGACTCATATTTTGCAATGCTATCCCTAGTTCTAAATAACCGTGCGCCAAATTCTTTCTGTGACATATTTAAATTTCTTCGTAACTCTTTAAGCTCTTCGTGCGTCATGTGATTATCCTTAGTTGATGATAGAATTATTATAGTCTACTCTTTATACATCCGTCAATACACTTTCTGCTTTTACTTTAGCTTCAGCTAGTGTTTTAAAGTTATCAATACTTTTGTTTCCATGAGTTAATCCATACTGGACATTTTCCCTAGAAAAAAACTTGGCGATGATAAACTCACCTGATCTCATGTGATATTTATTTACCTTAAGCCAATCCATAGTTCTCACCAAGAATACTCTTGGCAGCCTCTATTGATCCCTCTGGAAAGTTTTGTGGTGTATCAAGTATTCTCTTAGCCCATTGATGAAAGTCTGTTTTAGGCTTCAACTTCTCAGAGATAAACCTATTTAACTTATCAACATTTTCTTTGTTCTCTGCATAGCTTACAGGGGCAGGTAGCGCATGATATTCAGATTCACGAGGCTTACATAGCTGAACTATGTCTGCTGGCTGTGGTAGCTTGTTAGGTGTATCTGTCCACTTATCAAATGCACGACCTACCGCACTAAACTCAAATCTTTCTAGCTTATGCCACCAGATCCTTAACATCTCTTGCTCTGGTAAAGGTTTACCATAAATACTAAATACAGCATTAATCATTTCTTTAAATGCTTTTTTGTCTGAATCAATCATGTGTTCTTCTCCCTTAATTGTCTACGTCTTTGTCCTGTTGATTTGTTATTACGAACGGCTGTCATCCATAACTTACCATCCTCTAGGATAAAAACTGTGTCGTGTACTAAACCACAATCGCAACAAAACAAACGATACTTCTCACCAATAGGTATTTCAAATGGCTCAAGGTCTTGCCGTTGTGTGATTTTACTTTTCATTCTTTTCCTTTAAAGTGCGGTCAATCAATCCAATAAAATCTTCAAGCGATATATCACTTACATTAAAAAATATAGCTTTGTCCTTTATCTCTTCATCACTCAGTCCTTGCCATTGTTTCTTTACTACCCAATCACACATACATTCGTGGTAGCAAGTAGCGGCACATTCGCACCTATCAGAATTAAACATCATTCTTCTCCCTTAAAGCCTTCTCAATATTTCTTAATGTTGTATTGATAGCTATTAAAATAAAATAAATCGCAAGCAATCCAAAAACAATTCCTATCGTATTCATCCGTTCTTCTCCCGTAATTTCGCTTCAATGGAACGAGCAAATGCAAAATCCTCACCAAGTGCAACAGAATGTTCATGCAATTCATCTATTTCATCATCACTCAACCCTTGCCATTGTTTTTTAGCATCATCCCATCCTTTTACATACCACGCTAACTCAATACCTTGTGTTGGTTGTTCTAGTGCTTCTTTACAGGCTATTACAGATTCTCTATCTTTTCCCCATACAACTTCCAAATCTTCAATCGCCATTCTTAATGCTTCGTCTTTAGTCATCTTGCACCTCAATCTTTCCTAAATAAGCATATCCCGCTGGGACATTGGATGCACTTACGTTTGCTGTAATGTATGCTTTCCCATAGTTAAGCTCATGCCACACATACAAATACTTTGGCTCTTTAGGTTGTTGCTTGATGCGGTAGTTTGAATCTTCATACCATTCAGGTATGCCAGCATCTTGCCATCCATAGCCTTCTGATAAAAACTCAATCTCAGCCCCAGATGCCCACGCTACTATCTCGTTATAAAACTTGTGCTTAGTCATCATTCACTCCTAAAAAGGTTCTTGTTCTGTAGGCGCTTCATCCATCCAGCGACCTTGATTAATGTAAGTAGATGGGTTTGGTATAAACTCACCATCCTGTTTTATCCATTGCTTGCTATTAGTCTGCCATTCTAAAGCCACCATAACTTCATCAATATTAGGCTTTGCTTTACCCCAGTATTTTCTAGCTGCTTCTTTACCTACCTTCTTAGGGTATTTAATCCAGAACATTTCAAAACCATCATCTATGCCTACATGACGTATGTTCTTTTCTTTCTTATCTAATCTCTTCTCTTCTCTTCTATTCTCTTCTGCCGTGATGAAATCTGATGCCGTCATGATGCCGTCATGACTCTTAACATCTCTTAACGTATCTTGATGTATCTTAATGTCTTGAATCATGTGGCGCATCTTAGGATTACTGGTAGCAGAACTCATTAATCTCTTAGCTACCTTCATACAAGTAATCTTATTCTCTTCATTTTCAAATAGACCTAAAGAAATAAATCTCTTCATCATCTCTTCAACTTTCTGTGGTGTTGATCCTGTATTGCGAGCAATTACCCTTGCATCATGCTTTAACTCAAACGTAATGTTATCTGCCGATGTTTTACCTACTATAAGTTCAATGCAGTACCAATAAAGACCATAGCCTTCTAGTCCATAATCAAGTAAAACTTCCTGCAACTTTTCATCTAAGTTTGCATTTGAATCGTGTCTGAACCATTCCATTTAAAACTCCCTTTGTGTAAGTTATTTATACATTACACGAGTCTTATATATTGTGCAAGTAATTATTAATTTCTTTTTTAGCCTCTTCAAATCCGTAGCACACTATTGTCTTGTAGTTCATTGAACTAGCATTAGACATAAATTCTTTCTGGCTATCCGACACCTTTCCACCACTCACCTTCATCTCTATAAACATACCATGATGATGGAATGTTGGGATCATTAGGAATAAATCGCTGACACCATTAGTGAACCCCTCTGCTTTCATATTATTCATCTTGATAGCCCTCATACGTGAGTCACCTGCCAAATGTGCGCCATTAGGTATGGCAAATAAGTAACCCACATACTTAGGGTATTGCATTCTGAACCATTGAATTACTGCTACCTGTTCTTGATGTTCTGTCATTTTTTAACCTTTATTGAAAATAATTGCATTTATTTTAGCATATTGTGTAAATAAATGCTTGCATTGTGTAGAATCTTTCTATAATATAGCTACATCAACAACGCAAACGGAGAAACAAAATGACTACTTTTAAATGCCCTATTATTAATACTGATGCTTTAGGACAACGCTGTGGCTATGGCGAAGGAAAAACTTGGGAAGAAGCCCAAGCCAATGCACTTGCACGTGCATTGAAAGATGACCCTAATGCCAAAATTGATGGAAATATAATATCCATTTCTATTGGTTATTCACTTTAACTTAATGCCCTTCGGGGCTTGTAGAACCGACATGAACGAAGAAACTAAAATAGAAACGGTCACCGTGTACAAGTTTAAATCACAGGCGGAACGTGACGCATTTGAACTGGCAGCACAGTGGACAGAGGACAAAGCAAAGTTTAAAAAACTAATAACCCCAACAAACCTAACTGAACTGATTATTTAAAGGAATTAAAATGACACACTATCAACAAAGAAAAGCATGGCGAGTAAAACTTAATGATGCACGTAACTTAGATAAGGATCATAGCCCAGATCGTTATAAGCATGATGCCAAAGTGCTTAATAGAGCCATGTCTATGTTCAATATTACTGGCAAATTGGCTCAATGGTAAATAAATGAATAAATGTAGAATTAATGCTTGTGTTATTAAATTAGATGAAGTAATATTACACATCGGTTAAGAAATTTAGCCCTTACTTAATAGAAACGGTGGAGATTAAAATGAAATTGAAAACAGTAAAAGTTTACAGTCAAAACGAATCACTCAGGGGTAAAGACTTTGATGTTTACTACAACGATGTAAATGACATTGAACTTGTTGCAGTAGAAGAAAGTGCCAACGTAGTAAACCTTATTCCTACACTAGATGTACAGTCAATTAAAGATGTTATCAAGAGTCTTAAATATAAGATTGCTAATGATAATGCTCTAACAGAAGCAAGCCAATTTACACCAGAACAAATAACTGCAAACATCATTGCCCTAGCTGATGAAAACAAATCAATGGGGTACTCAAATGATTGATTATAAAAACAGCAAGGTTAAAGATGACATTTACCCTAAATTACTAGGTGGGTTATGTTTTTCTATAGTAGTTGCATTGCTATCCTTTCTTTACTTATTGTTAGGAGCTTAGTCATGGAATATATGCCAGATTTTGGGGATGATCGTGAAAACCAAATTAATGAAGAAGAATATAAGTTGTGGGAATTAGAGTGCTTGATCAAAGAAATTAATTCAGATTTAAGATTACTAGGGGATTTAGAATGAAAAATATTGCAATAGCATTCATTAAGGCTAAGAAAGAATTTAGCCCAGCACTAAAGAACAAAGTTAATGGTGGCTTCAAGAGTAAGTACGCAGATCTGGGGGCTTGTCTTGATGCAGTAGATGATGCATTCCTAAACAATGGGATCGCTATGTACCAAGAAACTTGTGCTGATTCTACAGGGATCACCATTGAAACGGTTTTATTGCACGAGTCAGGTGAATTTCTTAAGTGCGGTAGACTACACCTTCCAGCAGCTAAACAAGATCCACAAGGCTACGGTAGCGCATTGTCGTATGCTCGTAGGTATTCATTGATGACAGCATGTGGTATTGCTCAAGAAGATGATGATGGTCAGGTAGCTACCAGAGCAGTATATGAAGCTAAAACTACTTCACCAGCACCTTCATTAAAGCCACCAGCCCTAACTGATGCAGAAGGCAATGAATGTAAAAAAGCAATGGCAGGATGTACCGACATGGACACACTAAAGGGTATCTTTGGTGGTGCATATAAACGTGCTAACGATGCACAAAAAGAAGAGCTTAATGACTTTTACAAGGTAGCTAAACTATCATTAGAGGGGATTAAATAATGATCATAAACTCGCTATATGGCTTAACTCCACCAAGCCAGAAAGAGGTGGATAGCCGTAATGCTAAGATTGCTAAAGCAATTAAGGCAATGGGGCATAAGTATTTACTTTCTAAACCTTTACCGAGAATCAGATAATGACTTCACTATACCAACTAACAAATGAGTTTCAGCTACTAGCCATGAAACTTAATGAGTCTGACTACGATGCACAGACAATTGCAGATACGCTAGAAGGTGCTACAGGTGATCTTGAAACTAAGGCAGTTAATGTTGCCATGTTCATCCGTAACCTAGAAACAAGTGCTGAAGCTATCAAGCTGGCTGAGAAAGAAATGGCTGATAGACGTAAATCAATAGAGAAGAAGGCTGAATCTATTAAGCAGTACCTAAAAGACAATATGCAGCGTTGTGGCATCACAAAAATAGAATGCCCATACTTTGCATTAACGATCAAGAAAAACCCTCACAGCGTTGTTATTGATGATGCAGGGGCTATTCCTTGTGAGCTTTACGTGTACCCAGAAGCACCACCAGCACCAGAACCTTATCCAGACAAAAAAGCAATTGCAGAATTGCTGAAAGCTGGCAAAGAAGTAAATGGCGCACATTTAGATCAAGCAGAAAGATTAGAAATTAAATAACTAAAGGGAAATAAAATGAACAATATGTCAATGACAGGTAGATTAGGTCAAGATGCAAAATTAAGCTATACATCAAACAACGATGCAATCTGTAATTTTTCAGTATCTTTAACGTCTGGATATGGCGACAAAGCACAGACATCATGGGTTAATGCATCTTTATGGGGAAAACGTGGGGAAGTTCTTGCTCCAATGCTTCTAAAAGGCACTTTAGTAGGTGTTACAGGCGAGATCAGCTTGCGCCCATATACTGCAAAGGATGGTACAGAGAAATCAAGCCTAGAGTGTCGTGTTAATACTGTATCTTTGCTAAGTAGCAAGGCAGATAGTGATTCATCTAAACAAGAGTCTAAACCTGCTAGTAAAGTAGCAATCCCAGCAGATTTTGAGGATAGTATCCCCTTTTAATTAAAATGGTATATAATGGCTTATATTCTTTTAAGGGGTGTAAGTCATGTATGAAGATAATCAAAGAAAAGTATGTTTTAAATGTGGTGAAAATAAACCATTAATAGAGTATTACAAACATGGACAAATGAAGGATGGGCATCTTAATAAATGCAAGGATTGTGCTAAAAAAGATGTTCATATTCATCGGCATGAAAGCCCTAGTAGGGAAAAAATACTTGCTTATGATA
>Ga0114977_10001852_pt1 | contig 13884 bp, 14 predicted proteins | sample S_130805_MF_Meta_FD_87026 | JGI IMG/M metagenome (GOLD analysis project Ga0114977, IMG submission 87026) | Freshwater microbial communities from Lake Simoncouche, Canada to study carbon cycling - S_130805_MF_MetaG | ecosystem: Environmental > Aquatic > Freshwater > Lake | place: Lake...
GATCAAGTTATTGAACATGTTGATAGCCCAATTGATACATTAAAAGGCATTAAAAATATTTTAAAGCCAGGCGGATATGCAATATTAAGCACCCCTAATATTAATGGTTGGGGATCATTAGTGTTTAAAAAAAGATGGATTACTTGGCACACTCCGTATCATTTAAATCTATTTAGTAAAAAATCTATAAAAACTGTATCAGAAAAATTAAATTTCGAGATTGTAAAACTTAAAACTATCACGGACTCGAAATGGCTTTATTATCAATCGATTCATTTATTAACGTTTCCAAAGAAAAATATTGCTTCAAAATTTTGGACATCTAAAGGGGGAATTAGTCTTTCAATGCCCCAAAAATTATTAATCAAAATAATTACAGTTCTATATAAAATTAAAATTTTCCATGTAATAACTAGAATTTTTGATCAAATCGGTTCAGGGGATAACATGATTATTATAATCAGAAAGAAGAATTAATAATGTTGTATATCATACTTCCCGTTCACAATAGATTTGACGTTACATTCAATTTTATAAAATGTCTTGAATTACAATCTTATAAAGAATATCATTTAATCTTAGTAGATGATGGTTCAACAGATGGAAGTGAAAAAGTTGCAGATGGTAAAATAAAAAATTTTACACTTATAAAAGGTAATGGAGATTTATGGTGGGCTGGTAGTTTGCAAAAAGGTATAAATTGGTTAATTGATAATAATATTGATAAAAGTAGTTTTGTTTTATTTGCTAATGATGATATATCTTTCGAATCCAGTTTTTTAGAAGTTGGAATTAATTTAGTTAAAAATAGAGGCGGGATGGTGTCGGCTAATGAAGTAAGTTTTCATGATAAAAATGAGATAATAATAGAAACTGGGGTAAAAGCCAATTTTAATAATTTAACATTTGAAATTTCAAAGAATCCCGATGAAATAAATTGTTTACCAACAAGAGCACTTTTTACAACTATAGAAAATATAGTTATTACTGGAAATTTTCACCCAAAAGTATTACCCCATTATTTATCAGACTATGAGTATACTTATAGAGCTTTAAAAAAGGGGATTAAACTGTCAACCTCAAATGAATTACTAATTCAGTCGAATCCATTTTTATCTGGGTATAGAAAATTTTCTGAAATATCCTTTTGGGAGTTTTTACAAAAGTACTTTTCGAAAAAATCAGTTAATAATCCCATTTATTATACCAATTTTGTGATTTTTACATCTAATTATATCTTCATTCCTATAAATATTATTAGAATTTGGTTAGGTGCAATTAAAAATATTTTTTCTTTTTATTTAAGAAAACACTAATAAAATCATGTTTTTTCGTTATAAAATGTTTTTTAGGTCATGTGTTTAATTAAAAAAATACGTAAACTTTGTTTTTGAAATTAATTTTATTTTCAATAGTTTTTATTGGATCTATGCTAGTTTTAACTGACACTTATAAGAAGTATCAAATCAAATTTTATCATATTATTTTATTTCTAATTCTTTCTTATACTGGTTCTCAAAATCTCGACTTTTTTTTAACATCACAAGATTTTAGTGCAAATATCACATATATAAACAGTGATAGTGATTATTTTTCGATAAAATTAATGTATTCATTTCTAAAATATCTTTCAATTATTACTAGTCCAGAAACAACATTAATAATGTTTTGGTCAGCTGGAGTAACAATATTATCCTATATAGTAATTAAAATTGTAAGAAATATCTTTAAAAATTATTTACCAAAATTAAATCAAAGAATTTTAATAACATTTTTTGTTTTTTTCCTAATGATGAAAATAACAGCTGGTTTTTTCGGGTTAATCCCTGGATATGATTACAAATATATTGCTACAGCTCATTTATTATTTCAAACTGTTGCTTGTAGTTTAGTTTTATTATTATTTTTGTCAGTTAATTTTAAATGGCCACTAATACTTTTATTAATAATTATTTCATTCATTATCCATCCGATTACAATATTATATTATATGTTATATTGCATAAGTATAATTATTGTAGATAGAATACAAAAAACAGGTAATATTTTATTTTTTTTTATTCCGTTATTTATATTTGTTTTTCTCCCACATTATATAATATCTAGTTATAAAATTTATCTAAATAATGATATTGATTTTGATACAGATATTTTATTAATGGGTATAGACAATAAGTCTTATACTTGGTTTTATTTTATTTTGACTCTTATTACATTAGTATTAATAAAATTTAGAAAAATTCATTTTAAAAAAAGCTTCATAGGATTCTCAAAAAAAATTATTTATTTCTTTTATTTTTCTTTTTATCTATCTCTTTTATCTTTAATTATAGATTATGAAATTGTAGGTCTAGGATATAGAATTGCATATATTGTATATATCAGCCTACCCATTTTTATTATATACTACTACTCAATTATAGTTTCTTTGAAAAAATTTTCTGAACATAAATTAATAAAAAGTATATCCAAACTATGATGTCTGTAATTACATCTTCAAAAAATTTATCATTTGAAGAATCACTTAAGATTTCTGATTACTATAAAAAAATTTATGAAGCAGGAATTGATTTTGAATGGATTATACAAGATTGCGATTCAAATAATAACGTCATAAATTATTTAGCAAATCTCCCTTTTGTAAAAATTAAAAGTGAAAAAGATAATGGAATATATCAAGGGTGGAATAGGGCATTGAAAAGAAGTAGTGGGAACAAAATATGTTTTTTGGGAATGGATGATATACCAAGTATAGATTGGTTTTTTTTCTGTCAAAATTATAGCTTATCTGGAAAGGAAGCTTTAAGCACAGATGTTTATATATGTAAAAATGGAAATATAATAGGAATACACAAAAATTTACAAAAAGGTTTACAAAATATATGTAGTGTCCCTTTAGTACCCCCTGGACTTGTATTTTCAAAAGATATTTTTGTAAACAAGAATTTTATAGAAACATATAGAATAATAAGCGATGGTTTGTTTTATGCTTCTTTAATTGATATTAATGTAGTAGAAAAGTTTACACAAGTTGGTGTAAAAATGGAAGTAGGTGGAACTTCCAACAAAGCAATTGGCACAAGGAAAAGATTATTTGAATTTATTTTAGCTTTTAAAAATCGCGATATCCCTTTCAATACAAAAAATTTTAATAATTTAATCCTTTATCATTTGCCTTCATTTTTTTTAAGTTTTATACCTTTTGGTTTTTATGAAAAAATTCAAGAAATTAAGTGGAAGTTAACTTTGAGAAATGAAAAACTTTGATAATTAAAGCAATTTAAATTAAATATATATGAAAAAATTTATACCAGTCTACGAACCATTTTTAGATGAAAACGATACTAAATATGTAATGGATTGCATGAAGAGTGGTTGGGTTTCCTCACTTGGAACTTTCATTGATACATTTGAGTTAGAGTTTGCAAAATTTTGCGGTACTAAATATGCAGTTAGTACTTCGAATGGAACAGTAGCTCTTCATTTGGCATTAGTTGCTTTAGGCATTGGTCCTGGTGATGAAGTAATAATACCAGACTTAACTTTTGTAGCTACTGCAAATGCAGTACTTTATACAGGTGCAAAAGTTGTTATTGCTGATATAGACCCTATATCTTTATGTATATCAGCTTCTGATGTACGAAAAAAAGTAACATCTAATACAAAATGTATAATTCCAGTTCACTTATATGGACATCCCGCAGACATGGTTGAATTATTAAAAATTACTAAAGAATACAATATTTCATTAATTGAAGATGCGGCAGAAGCACATGGTGCAAAAATTTCAAATAAAAGAGTTGGCGGATATTCAGATATGGCATGTTTTTCATTTTATGGAAATAAAATTATAACTACAGGTGAGGGGGGCATGATAACAACTAATGACCAACAACTATACAATAAATTAAGATTTTTAAGAGATCATGCTATGTCAAAAGAAAAAAGATACTGGCATGATGAAGTTGGATTTAACTATAGAATAACTAATATGCAGGCAGCTTTAGGTTGTTCACAATTATTAAAAATTGATAATATAATTAATAGAAAAAGAGAGATATTTTACCAGTATTACAATAATTTAAAAAATCTAGATGGCATGTACATGCAGCCCGAAATTAATGGATATACTTCTGTTTATTGGCTTGTTAATATAATATTAACTGATGAAAATTATATTCAAAATAGAGACGTAATTCAAGAAAAGCTCAAAAATTTTGGAATTGACTCAAGAATGTTTTTTTATCCATTATCTTCATTTTCATATATCAAATATGATTATAAAAATACTCCAATATCTAATGATATTTCTAGACGTGGAATGAGTCTGCCAAGTTATCCTAACATATCTAATGAAGAGATAGATTTCGTTTGTAACACAATTCAAAATATACTAAAAGATATATAATGAAGATTGGTGTTGTAGCATTAGTTGGTCCTCAAAATGGAGGTGTTTATAATTATAGCATTTCTTTTTTAAATTTAGTTCAGAAATTGAATAATTCCGAAGTTGTTTTAATAACGACTAAAAACTTTTCAAAATTTTATGATTATCCTAATAAACTTATATTACCTGATTATGTTAATTATAGATTTATTAGATTATTAAGATTATTATTTATAAAAATAAAAATCGATGTAACTTTTATAAATTATAATTATAAATTTCGAGATTTTGATTATATACATTCAACTATTACTTCATTATTTCCTCTACATTATCTATCTAGTAGAATTAAAAAAAGCTTCACTTTACATGATTTACAAGAAATAGACTATCCCAATAATTTTACAAAAAAAGAAAGGTATACAAGAAATTTAGTCGCTAAGGAATTATGCAACAAAAATTATAAAATATTGTGTGAATCAAATTTTGTTTTTACACAAATAAGTAAAAATTTTAAAACTGAAAATATAATAGTAATTCCATTGCCACCTAGCATAGAAGATTGTATTAGTAAAGAGCATACAAATTTAATAAATAAGAAATTCTTTTTTTATCCTGCAAATTTATGGCCACATAAAAATCACAAAAATTTAATTTTCGCATTTAAAAAGATTTTAGAACATAATCCTGAAATATATTTAGTTCTTTCAGGTAATATAACTGAAGAATTTAATAATATAAATAATTTAGTAAAAGAATTAAATATCCAAAATAATCTTATGCATCTAGGTTTCGTCTTAGAGCAAGAGAAAAGATGGCTATATGAGAATTGTTTAGCCCTTGTGATGCCATCGTTTTATGAGAGTATAAGTATTCCAGTATATGAAGCATTCTATTACGACTGTACTGTTATTTCCTCAAACTTAGAATCAATGAAAGAACAAATTAAGGATTCGGTAATTTTAATTAATCCCGAAGACATTAATTCTATATATAACGCAATGGTTAAAGTGGTAGAAGGAAAATATGATAATGCGGGATTAAAAAAATTACAAAAAATTCGTTTAAGTGAGGTTTCTGAGTCTAATTGCTTAGAAAAACTAAATACTTATTTTAAATAAAATATTCTAAGTAAAAAAATATTTCAATAGTACTACATGCAAAATACTTCCACTAATATAAACATTTGTATTATAGGATCTGGTACATATGGTAGCTATATCGCTAATATATTATCTTCTAAAAATTTTCATGTAACCATAATAGATGTTGGTGATAGTGATATAAAAAATGAAAATGAAATGGGGTTTACTTCAAAAAGTAAAAAAATCATTTCAAACAAATATTTAGCACTACAAAAAGGTAGATTTTTTGGGTTTGGAGGTAGTTCTGCAAAATGGGGGGGACAGTTGTTGTTTTTTGATGATTCTGATTTTAAAAAACCAACACATTTTTTAAGTGATTTAATAAGTGTAAATAAAAAATATAAATCAAAAGTATTAAATAGATTTGGAATTTATAAATACATCAATCATTCAAATGAAGTTATAAACGAACATTTTACAACAAAAAATGGAATTTGGTTAAGTTATTTCAAAAGAAATTTATTTAAACTTTTCAAAATAAAAAAGGTTAAAAATGTTACCATTATTTCTAATGCTAGAGTAACAAAACTTGATTTAACTGAAAAAAAAATCAAATGTTTGTATTATGAAAAAAATCATGAAAAAAAATCATTACAAGCTGATTATTATTTTTTAACAACTGGTGCGTTTGAAACTGCCAGAATTTTGATAGATTCAGGAGTAGTAAGTACTAAATCAATTAATTTTTCTGATCATTTTTCAACTAAATTGTTTGAGATTTCGGGTTCATCTAAAATTGGTAATATTGACTTCACCTTTAATTTTAATAATGATTATTCATTATCCACTAATAGATTGATTGGAGAAATAGATGGAATATCTTATTTTATTCATCCTATTTTTAATCAAAATTTTCTTTTTTTTCAAAATTTAAAAAGCGTCTTATTCAAAGGTAACTTTAGTTTTAAATCATTATATACAATATTCTCAGATTTTCCATATATAATATTATTTATATATAACATATTTATTAATAAAAAATTATATGTACATAAAAATAAATGGTTTTTACAAATAGACATTGAAAGTCATACTGATATATCAACTATGCTTTTATCAGATCTAACTGATAATTATAAGATAAGAACCTTTTGTTTAGATTCTATTAATAATGAAAATTTGTATACTAGTATTTTTAAAGTAAAAGATATTTTAAAAGAATTTTTACTTACTAACAATGTAATTTTCAAAGAAGTCAACCCAAATCCTACTTCTTTAAAAATTGAAGATACATATCATCCATATAACATATTTCCTGTTGAGACATCATTAAATGATTATTATAAAAAATACGATAATATGCTGGTAGTAAACACTGGAATTCTACCTAGAGTTGGTGGAATCAATCCAACTGCTACACTTTTTCCTTTAATAGAGGATTTTTTAAATAATTATCTTATAGAAAAAATCAATGATTAATAAACTATCTATTACTGCAATTATATGTACATATAATGAAGAAATGCATCTTGAAAGATGTCTAAAATCTATCAAAGACGTAGTTCAAAACATAAACATAATTGATTCCTACTCAACTGATAGAACTAAGGAAATTGCTTTAAAATATGATGCTAATTATTATTTAAAAGAATGGACTACTTTTTCTGAAAAATTTAATTGGGCTTTATCGAATACTGAAATTAATACAACTTGGGTACTAAGGCTTGATGCAGATGAGTATTTGACTGATATTCTAAAAGTTAATTTATTTAATGAACTTCCTTTTTTAAACGAAAAAGTAACGGCAATTAGAATAAATAGATTAATTTATTTCATGGGTGGTACTTTAAAGTTTGGTGGAATGAATCCAATTTATCATTTAAAAATTTGGAAAAAAGGCAGTGCAATTTGTGAAGCAAAATGGATGGACGAAAGAATGCAACTTTTGTATGGCTCAACAGTTATTATTAAAGGTGATATTATCGATCATAATTTAAATAACATATCTTGGTGGATTGAAAAACATAATAAGTATGCTATAAAGGAATCAATTGATGTTCTACTTATTAAAGAAAAATATATAAATAGAAAAAATTTTTCACTTCTTCTTTCTTCAAAAAGTGAAGAAAGAAGAAAATGGTTCAAAATTCAATATTTAAAATTACCAATTTTAATAAGACCTTTCATTTTTTTTATAGTACGATATATTTTCCAAGGTGCTTTTTTGGAAGGTAAAAGAGGTTTAATTTGGACATTTTTGCAATGTTTATGGTATCGATTGTTAGTAGATATAAATGTTCGTGAGGCTGAATACTACATAAAAAATAATAATTCTACAATCGAAGAATATTTTAAAAAGAATCATAATCTTGATATAAGTATAATTAATAAAATTGAAAAAGAGTAATTACTTTAATAAAATTGGAATTGGAACTTCTGCTTATGGAAGTCAAGTAAATTCAAAAGAGTCAACTAAAATTATTGTTGAATTATTAGATTTGGGAATTAATTACATTGATACAAGTCCTTTTTATGGAGCTGGTAATGCAGAAAGAATTATCGGTAAGGCGATAAAAGATCGTAGTAAAATTATTATCGCTACAAAATTTGGGTTAACATATAAGAATAAAAATTTTATATTTAAATTACTTATCCCTTTTGTAAGAATAATACTTAAGCTTAAATTTTTTAAATATTTTATTTCTCGCAGAGTTGTATCACATGATCAACTTCCACAGAGTTTGTCTGAAATTAAAGAAAGTATTAATTCAAGTTTATTTAATTTAAATATAAAATACCTAGATATTTTATTTATTCATAATAATATTGATTATTATTTAAATAATGAAGAAATAGTTAAGTATTTATTAGACTTAAAAAACAAAGGAATTATAAAAAAATTAGGTATTACCACTTCGTTAAAAGATGACTCTACAATTGAATTATTAAAATCAAAGAAAGAAATTATTGATGTGATACAAATACCTTTGATAAACTATAATTATTTTTCGAATTTGGATTTTGAAATTAATTGTTTTTCTGCATTCAGTAATAAATTAATAGATAAAAATAATATTATTAACTTTTTAAAAAACGGGAACGGTAGATTAATAATACTATTTAAAACAAAAAAAAATATTAAAAAAAATTTAGATTACTTCAATATAAACAAAACAGAAATATGATTAGAAAGCTATTTTTTTTAAGAGGAATTACAAGGAAGCTTGGTATAAACAAGATTGTTTTTAATTTAATTTATAGTAAAAAAAAATATGAACAATATTTTGATAATTACTTTTCGACTAAAATAAAACAAGGTTATGTTGTTTATGATATTGGCGCTAATGTTGGTTTTTATACAAGTATTTATTCTCAATTGGTTGGCGAAAATGGGAAGGTTTATGCATTTGAACCATCTATTGTTAATTATCAAAAACTCCAAAATACAACAAATATTTTTTCAAATGTTACTCTTTTCAATTTTGGAATTGGAGAGACAAAAATGAAATTGTTTCTTTCTCAGGGCGAAGATGAAATCGGAGCAAATAGTCGACTTTCAAATGATGCAAGCACTTTTGGAAATTGGATAGATATTCGTACATTAGATTCCTTCATAAATGACATAGAAATGCCTAATGCGATTAAAATTGATGTAGAAGGTTTTGAAATTGATGTTTTAAAAGGAGCTTCTTCAATATTAAAAAATCCAAAATTACAATTAATCGGAATTGAATTACATAGTAAAATATTAAATGAAAAAGGAATTTATAATCCTGAGAAAATTATTGAAAAAATTTTAATTTCAAATTCTTTTGATTTTAAATGGGTTGATTTTTCTCATATAGTTGCGTTTAGATAAAACATAATTAAAATATATATTAATGAAAGTAGTTATTCTTGCTGGAGGACTTGGAACAAGACTATCTGAAGAAACAGATATAAGGCCAAAGCCAATGGTTGAAATTGGAGGGAAGCCAATTTTATGGCATATAATGAAAACCTATTCTTCATATGGTTTTAATGATTTTATAATTTGTTTAGGCTATAAAGGTCATATTATAAAAGACTATTTTGCTAATTATTTAATTTATAATTCTAGTTTGAACATAAACTTAAAAAATAATAAATTAAGCATGTATTCATCAATTAACGAAAATTGGAATATTGATTTAATTGAAACTGGAGAAAATACATTAACTGGTAGTCGAATAAAAAAGATTGAAAATTTAATTGATGAAGATAATTTCTTTTTAACATATGGCGATGGAGTTTCTGATGTAAATATCAATTCATTATTGAATTTCCATATCGAATCTAATAAATTTTGTACTGTAACAGCTGTCAAACCAACAGCACGTTTTGGTGTCTTAAATATAGATCAAAATAACAATGTCATTAAATTTAGTGAAAAAAGAGACGAAGATGTGAATTGGATAAATGGAGGATATTTCGTATGCAAAAAAGACATTTTTAAATATCTAAAAGAAGATCTTAACGATGAAACCTGGGAAGCTTCGCCTCTTGAGAATCTTGCCAAGGATAAACAACTAGCTGCATACAAGCACAATGGGTTTTGGCGACCTATGGATTCTTTAAAAGATAAAAAAGATTTAAACGATCTTTGGCAGACAAATAATGCAAAATGGAAAATATGGTAGAAAATATTTCAAACTTTTATAAAAATAAAAAAATATTTTTAACTGGACATACAGGATTTAAAGGATCTTGGATGTTGGAGTTGTTAAATTATTTAAACGTTGAAATAAAAGGTTATTCATTACCCCCAAAAAATAACAATGATTTATATAATTTAATATCTGGGAATAAAAAATGTAATTCTATTTACGGAGACATAAATGATTTTGAATTACTAAAAAAAGAAATTTTTGAATTTCAACCAGATTTAGTGTTTCATTTTGCTGCACAACCCTTAGTTAAGTATTCATATGCACATCCAATTGAAACTCACAAAACAAATTATATTGGTACTGCCAACTTATTAGAAGCTTTAAAAGAAATAAAATCAAAGTGTGCAGTTGTATTAATCACAACAGATAAAGTTTATGAGAATCAAGAATGGGATTATCCATATAGAGAAGTTGATACTTTAGGAGGATATGATCCATATAGTACCAGTAAAGCTTGTTGTGAATTATTAATAAGTTCATATAGGAATTCATTTTACAATTTAGGAGACAGTAATACCAATATTTTTTTATCTAGTGCAAGAGCTGGAAATGTTATTGGAGGTGGAGACTGGTCAATTGATAGAATTATACCTGACATTGTTAGGAGTATTTTAAACAATAGCACATTAAATTTAAGAAGTCCATATTCTATTAGACCTTGGCAACATGTACTTGAACCATTATTTGGTTATTTAATTTTAGGCTATAATCTATATAATAGTCCTTTTAAATTCAGTCAATCTTATAATTTTGGACCTAGTCCCAATGATAACTTAAGTGTTAATGAAGTTGCAAAATTAGCCTACGAAAGTTGGCCCGCTAAAAATAACATTAATTACACAGAAGTTCAACTTAATAATATTGAACATGAAACAAATATTTTAAAATTGGATATTTCAAAAGCAAAGAATGAACTTGCTTGGTACCCAATTTATGACGCAAAAAATGCCATTAAACTTACAATTGATTGGTATAATAATTACAATTCAAATTTTATTAATATAGAAGAATATACAAGAAAACAAGTTATAGACTTTTTATCCTTCAGGAACAATAAATCAAATTCAAGTCTATAAATTTTAAACTCTATAATTAATAATTAATATAGTTTAAAATTATCAATTGAATCAATTACAATAGTCTAACAAAACAAAATATTAAAATTATGACTCAATCAATAAATTGTCGTTTATGCGATAGTACTTCAAACCATGTATTCTCAAAAAAAATATTAAATAAATATAATATAACTTATTATAAGTGTTCAAACTGCTTATCTCTTCAGACAGAGAGTCCCTATTGGATTGAAGAGGCCTATAGTAAGAGTAATTTATCTGAATTAGATACAGGTGCTGCGCAAAGAAATTTATTTAACTTAGCTGCAAGTTTTTCAATTGCAAAACTTCTAAGAATTAAAAATATTATCGATATCGGCGGCGGGGACGGTTTATTAACTAGATTGCTTAGAGACTATGGTTTAAATTGCTACTCAAAAGATAAGTTTGCAATCCCAACATATTCTATAGGTTTCACAAATGAAGATTTTAATATACCTGAGATGGTTTTAGGTTTTGAAGTTTTAGAACATTTCTCAAATCCTGCTAATGATTTAGAAATATTTTTCAAAAACAATCCATCAATAGTTTTACTAAGTTCACAAATATTTAGAAATCAAGATGATAATTGGTGGTATTTAACCCCTGAATCAGGACAACATGTTTTTTTTTATAGTGAAAAAGCTGTATCGTTAATAGGTAAAAAATATGGATATAATTACATTGTAAAAAATGGGTATATTTTATTTTTAAAAAATAATTCAAAAATAATTTTAACAGTTGCTTCTTTGTTATTAAATACAAAAATTATTAGAATTATAAGAATGTTTATGGCTATGCTTCCAACACCACAAACTTGGCAAGATCATTTAATTGCAAAAAATAAACACTAGAATTTTAAATTATCAGAATGAAAATTGCGGTTGTTATTTTTTGTTATAAAAGACTTGATCATCTAAAAAAAGTTATTGATTCTATTCAGAGTAACAGTAATCATCTAAATTTTACTTATTATGTTTATTCAGATGCATCTCGAAGCATAGATGATGCATCCGAAGTAGTTAAAGTTAGAAATTATTTATCTAATCTAAAAAATAATCTGGAATTCAATTTAATTTTAAGGAAACAAAACTTTGGCTTAGCCAACAATATCATTAATGGAGTTACTGAAGTATTATTAAATCATGAAGCTTGTATTATACTTGAAGATGATTTAGTGGTATCAAAAAACTTCCTTGAAATATTGTCAAATCTATTGTATAAATATAAAAATGACGAGAGAATATGGCATATCAATGGATTTAATTATCAAATCGATTCTGATGATTTTAAATATTATTTTTCTAATTTTGCTTATTCTTGGGGTTGGGCTACTTGGAGAAAAAATTGGAATAAATTTATTAATGAACCTTCGTTTTTTGTTAGAAATTGGTCAATTGAAAAAAAATATCGGTTTGATTTAGATGCACAAGGTATTTATTGGCCACAGTTAATTGGAAATTATAAAGGTACAATAAAAACATGGGCAGTGCTCTGGCAAGCAACAATTTTTCATTTTAATGGACTAGTTCTTACTCCTAGTAAAAATTTAGTCCAAAGTATCGGATTAGATGGTTCAGGTGAAAATTGTTTGAATAACTCTAATTTTAACAATTTTATCCCTTTCGAATATAGTGAAGAAATTAATATTATTTCTCTTGAAGAAAGTTTAAAATTATCCAAATTAGAAAGAAAAAGTCAAATTAAAATCATACGTCCTATATCTATAAAAAATATAATAAACCGTTTTAAAATATTGTTAGAGTTTTATTATTATAAAAATCATTAACAAATGAAAGTTACAATAATAACTGTTTGTTTTAATTCAATTCTTACAATAAAAAACACAATTGATTCTGTTTTATCACAAGACTATTATGACATTGAATATATAATTATTGATGGTGGTTCAAGTGATGGAACCATTGAATTAATAAAAAGCTATTCAGACAAAATTCATAAATTTATTTCCGAAAAGGATAATGGTCTATATGATGCAATAAATAAAGGGATTAAATATTCAAGTGGCCAATTAGTTGGTATTCTAAATTCAGATGATATATTTTATTCTAATTTTATTATTTCCGAAATTGTTAGTTTATTTGAAAATCTTAAAATTGATATGATGTATGCTGATTTAATATATGTCAATGATCAAAATAAAATATTACGTAAATATAATTCTGGATATTTTAAGCCTAGTAGATTTAAATTTGGCTTAATGCCTGCCCATCCCACTTTTTTTTGTAAAAGATCTCTTTTTGATAAATATGGGCTATATCGAACTGATTTAACTATAGCCTCTGATTTTGAACTACTCATGAGATTTTTTATGAATAATTCAAATTTTACTTATCTTAAAAAGGTCATTGTTAAAATGCGAATAGGTGGTATAAGTACTCGTGGTTTTAAAAGTAATTTAAAAATTATCAAAGAGATAAAAATATCTTGTAAATTGAATGGAGTTTATACCAACTATTTATATTTATCTCTAAAATATCCAATTAAAATCTTAGAATATTTTCATTTATAATAAATGCATAAAATATATTTAACTTTATTTATCAAATTTAAATAGTAGACACACTAAAAACAACATCTAAATAAAAGAATATGCCTTATTTATTTAC
>Ga0114977_10001853_pt1 | contig 13882 bp, 8 predicted proteins | sample S_130805_MF_Meta_FD_87026 | JGI IMG/M metagenome (GOLD analysis project Ga0114977, IMG submission 87026) | Freshwater microbial communities from Lake Simoncouche, Canada to study carbon cycling - S_130805_MF_MetaG | ecosystem: Environmental > Aquatic > Freshwater > Lake | place: Lake...
GTCGATGAAGACGGTGAGGAAGATCACCAACAGCGCCCCGCGCCCGGGGCCGCGCTCCCCCGCAGTCGCAGCGGGGGGGTGTTGGCGATCTGGAGAGTTGTCGGCGGACAACGGCATGGATTCCACGGCGAGGGTACGGGAGGGGAACGAGGCTGCTAAACTCCGGTGCATGGAGCTCCCCAAGGGTATCGACCGCCGAGCGTCGCCGCCACCAGACGTGCCCGGCGTGGGCGAGGTCACGGCCCGCATCAAGGACTGCATCGAGGGGCGGTTCGCGGATGTGTGGGTCGGCGGCGAGGTCACGAATCTCGTCCGCGCCTCCTCCGGGCATCTCTACCTCGCGATCAAGGACGACTCGGCGGTGCTCCGCGCTGTCGTGTGGCGCGGAGCGCTGGCGCTGTTGGCGATCGAACCGGAGGACGGGCTCGAGGTGGTGTGCCACGGCCGAATCGAGGTCTACGCGCCCCGCGGCACGTACCAGATCACCATCGACCGGATGCACGCGGTCGGAACGGGGGCCCTCGAGGCGAAACTCCGCCGCCTTCATGCCACGCTCGAGGCAGAGGGGCTCTTCTCCCCCGAACGGAAGCGGCCACTCCCCCGCTACCCGCGGCGGATCGCGGTCGTCACCAGCCCCGCCGGAGCCGCCCTCCACGATTTCCTCCAGACCCTCCGCGGCCGCTGGCCGGCCGCCGAGGTGATCGTCGTCCCGTCGCGCGTCCAGGGGGCCGGCGCCGCGGCCGAGGTGGCAGCGGCCCTGGTCCGGGCGGCCCGCCTGGTCCCGGCGGTCGACGTGGTGGCGCTGGTGCGGGGCGGAGGGAGCCTCGAGGATCTCTGGGCGTTCAACGAGGAAGCGCTCGTCCGCGCTGTCGCCGCCAGTCCGATCCCGGTCGTGTCGGGGGTCGGGCACGAGATCGACGTCACCCTCGCCGACCTGGCCGCCGACGTCAGGGCCCTCACGCCGACCGATGCGGCGGTGCGCATCTCCCCCGACCGGATCCAACTGGCCGACACGCTGGAAACGTTCCGCGAACGATTCCACGCCGGCCTCCTCCGCCGCGTGGCCACCGCCCGCGAGCGGCTCGACCGTCTCGCCGCATCCCGCTTGCTCGACGACCCGACATGGATTCTCCGTGACCGGCAGACGCTGCTCGACGCGCACCGCGGCCGGTTGTCGCGGCTGGTCGCGGTCGCCCTCGACCGGGCCACCGAGCGGCTCCATTCCTCCGCCGGCCGGCTCGATGCCGCCAGTCCCCTGGCGCTCCTCGCCCGCGGCTACTCGGTGACTTGGCTCGGTGATGGCCACGCGACGGGTGCGGGGGCGACGACGGACCCCGCCGCCCTGCGCTCGATCGAGGGCGTCGCCGCCGGCATGTCGCTCGTCACGCAGCTGTCGATCGGCCGCATCCACAGCCGTGTGGAGTCGGTGGAAAAGACCGCCATCGATCGGGGAGCGTCGCTCTCTCCCCGGGAAGGACCCTGGGGACATCAACCCATCACCGCGCAGAGGACAGGCCCAGCGTCATGAAAAACCCCGATCGCCCCCCGTCCCAGGTGTCCCGCGCCGACGCGGCCGCACAGTCCGCCCAACCGGCAACGTTCGAGGAGGGCCTGGCGCATTTGGCAGAGCTCGTCGGGAAGCTCGAGGGGGGCCAACTCGGTCTGGCCGAATCGATCGCCGCCTACGAGCGGGGCGTGACCCTCGTGAGGGCCCTCCATGGCGAGTTGTCGGATGTCGAGCAGCGTGTCCGCATGCTGACGGCCTCGGCGCCCGAGCGCACGATGGCCGACGGCGAAGAGGGGGATTCGTCACCGCTTGACGACTCCCATCCGTTTGCAGGCGACGGGCTGGCAGCCCCGTTGCCGGGGAGCGGCGACGCCCCTGGAGGGGGGAGCGTTTCCCCGGGCAGCAGCGCCGTCGACAGGGGTCCCGGGGGGCGCGGGAAGCGGGCCGGTGGTCGGACATCGCGCCCGGCTGGAGGACGTCCCCGGAGTCTCCCGGGGATGGACGAGCCCCCGGCCGAAGCCTAGACTTCCTCGGCTTTTCCGGCGTCCGGCCGGGGGGGCTGTAGGGCCGGGTCCACGACACGGGACGTCGTGACCAGCCGCACGACCAGCCGCGAGGCGTGTGGCGCCCACCGGCGGGTGTGGAGCGCACCGTTCGCATGCAGGTCACAGGACGACATGGCACCCGGGTGCGATCATCCCGGTTCGGGATCGGTCCCTGCTGCTTCACGACGGATGGACCGTCCGCTCCGACTCGACACGCACGTCCCGGGCAGGCTTGCCAAGCATGATGGTCGTCAGGCATGACATGTCGGCGGGAGTTCCAATCCACGTCGATCGCGGAACGGTCGCCGGGGATGTCCCGGCGCGGTTGGCGAACGTGCAGGCCTTCGTCGATCCGGCCCTCGAGCGGGCCCTCGAGCTTTCCGCCGACGCCTCGCCGCGACTTCTCGCCGCCATGCGTTATGCCCTCCTCGCACCCGGCAAGCGGCTCCGTCCGGCGCTGGTCCTGTGGGCGGCGTCGGCCGCTTGTTCCACCCGCGGCGTCGCCGCCTGGCAGACCGCGGTCGGAGCGGCGGTCGCGGTGGAGATGATCCATGCCTATTCCCTCGTCCATGACGACCTGCCGGCGATGGACGATGACGACCTCCGCCGGGGTCGGCCGACCTGCCACAAGGCCTTCGACGACGCCACGGCGATTCTCTGCGGCGATGCCCTGATCCCCCTCGCGTTCGAGACCCTCGCGCGGACGCTCCCGCCGCCGGCGGCGGCCCGTGGATGCGCGATTCTCGCCCGCGCCGCCGGGCCCGAGGCGCTCGTGGGCGGGCAGTCGGACGACCTCGCCGCCGAGCGGGGATGGCTCGGGACGGAACAGACGCCTGTCGAGGCCGTCGATCAGGTGGCCTGGATGGAGCGGATCCACGGCCGCAAGACCGGGGCACTCTTTCGGGCGTCGCTGGCGCTGGGCGGCCTCGCCGCCGGGGCCGACGAGACCACGCTGGCCGCGCTCGACGGCTACGGCCGCGCCTTCGGACTCGCCTTCCAGATTGCCGACGACCTCCTCGATGCCGAGGGGAGCGAGGCGACCACCGGCAAGCGGGTGGGCAAGGATGCCGAGCGGGGCAAGCTCACATTCCCCACCGTGCTCGGCCCGGAGGAGAGCAGGCGCCGCGCCGTGGCGCTGTCTCGGGAAGCGACGGCCTGCCTGGCTTCCCTCCCCTCGAGCGCCGACGATCTCCGTGACCTCGCCGCCTGGATCGTCGCCCGCGACCACTGACCCCCGAAAGAACTTCCTCGGCCTGCCTCCAGGCCAAATCTGCGGTGCCCTTCCCTGCCCCGGAACCGATTCGACACAGGATCGCCCCACCATGGCCGACATCCTTCCCTCCATCATGTCGCCCCGAGACCTTGCCGGGCTCTCCGTCGAGCAACTCGAGCAACTTGCCGCGGAGATGAGGCGGTCGCTGACGGAAGTCGCCGCCACCCGCACGGCCCACTTCGCCTCGAACCTCGGCGTCGTCGAACTGTGTCTCGCCCTCCACCGGGTGTTCGACTTCAGCCAGGACCGGCTGATCTGGGACACCGGCCATCAGATCTATCCCCACAAGCTCATCACCGGTCGATTCGGGCGTTTCGGCACGATCCGCACCCGCGGCGGTCTGATGGGCTACCCCAATCCGGAGGAGAGCCCCTACGACCTCTTCATGACCGGCCATGCGGGATGCAGTGTGTCGACGGCGCTCGGCCTGGCCAGCGGCGATGACATCGCCGGGCACTCCCACCGTCGCAGCGTGGCCGTGATCGGCGACGGTGCCCTCCCCTCGGGGATCGTCTTCGAGGCCCTCAACAACGCCGGTTTCCTCAAGAAGCGGCTGCTCGTGATCCTCAACGACAACAAGATGTCGATCTGTCCGCGCGTCGGCGGCCTGGCCGAGTATCTCGATGTCGTCCGGGAGAACCCCTGGTACCGGGGCCTGAAGCATCAGGCCGGCGGGATCATCAAGGGAATGCCCGTGGTGGGGGAGTCGATGGAGCGGATGCTCCTCAACGTCAAGGATTCCCTCAAGGCCACCCTCCACGGCGGCAGTCTGTTCGAGACGATGGGAGTGCGGTACTTCGGCCCGGTGGAGGGGCACTCGCTGGCGAACCTCATCCGCTACCTTGAACTGCTCAAGGATGCCGAAGGGCCGGTCCTGCTCCATGTCCTCACCGAAAAGGGACACGGCTTCAAGCCGGCCGAGGCCGATCCGGTCTTCTTCCACACCCCCGCCCCGTTCGAGTGCGACGACGACGATTGCATCGTGTCGATCAAGAAGTCGTCGGCCCGGGCCTACACCGACGTTGCCAGCCTCGCCATCGGCACGGCCCTGCGGCGTGATCCGCGCGTCACGGTGCTGACCGCGGCGATGTGCCAGGGCAACAAACTCGAGCCGGTGCGGGAGGAATTCCCCGCCCGCTTCTTCGACGTCGGCATCTGCGAATCGCACGCGGTGGCGTTCGCCGCCGGCCAGGCGAAGGCGGGCTGCCGGCCGATCGTCGATATCTACAGCACCTTCCTCCAGCGGTCGTTCGACCAGATCTTCCAGGAGGTCGCGCTCCAGAATCTCCCGGTCGTGTTCATGCTCGACCGCGCCGGTCTGACCGGCCCCGATGGCCCGACGCACCACGGCTCGTACGACCTCGGCTACATGCGGCTGTTCCCCAACATGACGGTGCTCGCCCCCGGGGACGAACATGACCTGGTGGCGATGCTCGACTGGGCATTGGAGCAGCCGGGACCCGTCGCGATCCGCTATCCGAAGGCCACCGTCGACCACCACCCGGGACCACGGTCCCCGATCGAACGGGGACGATCGGAGACGCTCCGCCGCGGTCCCGACGGCCTGCTCGTCGCCTGTGGCACGCTCCTCGGGGCGGCGCTTGCCGCCGCGGAGCGATTGGCCGTCGAGGGGATCGGCGTCACCGTCGTGAACGCCCGGTTCGTCAAGCCGCTCGACCCGGCGATCCTCGAGTTGATGGAAGCCTCGCCGTGGACGGTGACGGTGGAGGAGAACGCGCTGCCCACGGGATTCGGCTCGGCGGTTCTCGAAGCCGCAAACGATGCCCGGATCCACGCCGGCCCGATCGTCCGCCTGGGGCTGCCCGACCGGTTCGTGGAACATGGCGAGCGCGGCGAACTGTTCGCCGAACTGGGGCTCGACGCCGACGGCATCGCGGCGACCTGTCGTCGCCTCGCCGGCAGGGCGCAGGGACCGCTGGTGACTGCCACCGCCGACGCCACGCGGCGATGACCTTCGTGCGTCACTTTTTCCCGCCCGGCTCCTGCGGAAATCCGGCATGTCCACCAGTCAACGCCTCCGCTCATCGGCGCCGGAACATCTCCGGGTGGCGCTCGTCGGTCCGGCGGGCCTGTCGGGAGTCGTCGAGGAGGCGGAACGACTCGACCGCGTGCTCGGCCAGCGCGGTCACATCGTCGCCCGGCGGCTGGCACCGGCGGGTGACTGGGAAGAGGGGGGATTCCACATCCCCGACAGAGGGCCCGCGACGGATGTCGATCTCGTCATCGCCCTCGGCGGTGACGGCACCATCCTCCGCACCGCGCGGTGGATGGGCTACAACCAGGTCCCGGTGTTGGGAGTCAACCTCGGCAACCTGGGGTTCCTCGCCGACTTCTCCCGCGACGAGATCGACGAGGTCCTCTCGGAGATCGCCGCCGGACGCTTTCGCCTCGTCGATCACCTGATGTTCGAGTGCGAGGTGATCCGCGACGGTGCCACCGCCTGCCGGGAACTGGGGCTCAACGAGACGTCCCTCCTCGCCGGCCCGCCGTTCTCGATGATCGACATCGACCTCTATGTCGATGGCGATCTCGCCACCACCTATCGTGGCGACGGCCTGATCGTGAGCACGCCGGTGGGGTCGACCGCCTACAACCTCTCCGCGGGTGGGCCGCTGGTGCGCAAGGATCTCGACGCATTCGTGTTCACGCCCCTCAATCCGCACACGCTCACCAACAGGACCGTCGTCGACTCGGCGACCCGCCACTACGAGATCTGTGTGCCGCGGCCGAACGAGGGCTCCGCCTGCGTCGTCGATGGTCGCGTGCTCACCCCGCTCCTGCCCGGCGATCGCGTCCGCGTCCGCCGGGCGGCCCCCCGCTTCACGCTCGTCGAAACCCGGAATCATGGCTACTACCGCACGCTTCACGAGAAGCTCCACTGGGGTGGCGGTATGCGTGGCGCCGGCCCGCGGGCATCTTCGGAGCGGAGCGACTCCCCCCCCCGCACCACCGGAGACCGCGGATGAAGCCCCCCTCATCGTTCCCCGCGGCGATCCGCCGATCGGCCCGGGTGGTCGGGATGATCACCCTCCTCAGCTTCACCGCCGTCCCGGCCGCCGACCACGACGTGGCCGCAGCGCCGGTGCGGCTCGAGTACCGCTTCCGGCCCGGTGAGTCGGTGACGATGGCGGTGGCCCACCGGGCGCGGACGGAAACGACGATCTCCGGGACGACCCAGTCGACCGACACCTCGACCGACTCCACGAAACGATGGCGGGTGGTGTCGGTCGATGGCGACGGGCATGCCACGATCGAGCACTCGGTCGACGACGTGACGATGTCGTCGCGGTCGAGCGACCGCGGGGCAGTGCGCTTCAGCAGCCGAGGGGACGACCCCGCCCCCCCCGGTTACGAGACGGTTCGGGAGAGCATCGGCGTGCCGCTCTCGAGGGTCATCATCGATCGCAGCGGGCGGGTGCTCTCCCGCACCGATCTCCGCCCCACGCCCCCGTCGGCATCGGGCGACCTGATGGTCGTGCCGCTGCCCGACGATCCCGTCGAGGTGGGGGCCGAATGGACGGTCCCCCAGGAGGTCGTGGTCGAGGTGCCCGGCGGTCCGCGCCGCGCCGTCCGCACGCGGTTGCGGTACCGTCTCGATGCCGTCCGCGACGACATCGCCGTGATCAGCATCGACACCACGGTGCTGACGCCGGTCGACGACCCCCGCCTGGAATCCCGACTCCTCGAACGGATCTGGAACGGCGAGATCGACTTCCACATTCCCTCCGGCCGCGTCGTCCGCCGATCCACCGGGATCGATCGCCGTGTCGTCGGCTTCAGCGGGCAGGAGTCGAGCGTCCGCTACAAGGCGTCGCTCGAGGAGCGGATCGTGACGGCGCCGCCGGAAGATCGCTGATCCCAGGTGCGGCTGAGCGCCCGTTCAGCCGGCGCGGAGCGCTTCTTCGACGCGACGGATCGCTTCGAGAATCCCCCAATCGGTGTCGGCGAGCGTCACCCGATCCCCGGCGGCAATCCAGCCGTCGACCGTGCGTTGGGCCGAGATCACGGTGGAGTGGCTGCGACGGCCGAAGAACGTGCCGATCTCCGCGAGGGCTGCCGGGGTGTGTTTCCGGGCCAGAAACATCGCCAGCATCCGCGGGTGATTGACGCGTCGCGCCCTCGACGACGATTGCAGGCTGCCCGCATCGACACCGAAGGCGGCGCACACGGCGCGTTCGATGTCGGGCAGGCGGACGGCCCGACAATTCGACCGCACGAGGTCGGCCAGACATTCCCCGGCCATGCCGAGCGTCACCGGAATCCCGAGCATGTGGCTGGTCGCCTCGAGGCGGTTGACGGCCCCGGCGAGCTCACGGCTGTTGCGTGTCATGCGGGAAGCCACGAACTGGACGACGTCGGCAGGGAGTTCGAGTCCGCGGCGGGCGGCCAACGATTCCACGATCCCGACCCGCGTCGGCTCGTCGGGAGGGAGAAGGCGGGCGCTCATCCCTCCCCGCAGCCGCGTCTGGAGATCGGCCCCCAACTCGGCGAGCGCCTCGACGTCTCGATCGGCCCCGAACACCACCTGCTTCCCTGCCCGATGAAGGGCGTCGAGCGTGTGAAGGAGCTCCGACACCGTCGCCTTCTTGCCGATGAGGAACTGGATGTCGTCGATGACGAGCAGATCGGCCGAGCGGAGAGTGCGCCTGAATCCAGGCAGGCCACGGCGACCATGGAGGGACTCGAGGAACGTGGTCGTGAACTGCTCGGCGGAGAGCATCAGCGTCGCGGCCCGAGGCTGCCGGTCGCGGAAGCGCCGACCGATCCCTTCCAGGAGATGCGTCTTGCCGGTCCCCCCCGGGCCATGGATCACCAGCGGCGACATCGCCCCGGGATCGTCCGCCGCCAGGATCGCGGCGGCATGCGCCATGCGGTTGCCGGCCCCGACGACGTAATCCTCGAGCGTCAGCGGCAAGCGTCCACCACCGGTCGGGCGGGAGGGCACGGCGGCGGCGACAACCGCCGCTGGCCTCCCGTCATCGGGCCCGGCCAGCCGCATGGCGATCGCCGTCGTCGCCGACTCCGCTGCCCGATCGCCGGATTCCGGCCGCGGCGAATTCTCCGCCGGGACGATTCCTCCGCCGGTGGATGCCGCGATCGCCGTGCCAGCCGGGGAAACAGTCTTCTTGGCCGGGCGGCCCCCCTTTGCCGTCGATCGGTTGCCCCCCTGCCCGATCCCCGCCCCGGCCGGAAGGGGAGCGACCGATTCCGGTCGGGCCGCAGGGGCCGTGGCGGGGGGCATGCCGCCCGATGGCACCCAGATCAGGCTTTGGACCGGCTTTCCACAGGCGGCCTGTGCAGCCGCGGTCAGATCGGCACGAAAGGTCCGTTGCAGCCAGTCGTGGGTGAACGGAGAGCCGGCCGCGACGGTGATGCTGACGGCGCCGGTCACTGTCTGTTCGACATCGAAATGCAGCGCATCGGCAAACCAGACGTCGAAACGATCGGCACCGATCCGGCTGCGGAATGCGGCCACGATGGCGGCGGCATCGGTGGGGCGACCCGCTCCACCCGCCGATTCGGCCGGCGCCTGCCGCAGCGGCATCCCATCATCGGGAGCGCGATCGATATCCCGGCGGGCCTGCCGTCCCTGGCCTACAACCCGAGCGTGTTCCGCATTGGAAACGCGCCGGCGCCGCGAGTGTGTGTTGTTGTTTGCATCCATCCGTAGACGCCTTCCCGCGACCGTCGGGGCGCGAGTATAGGGGTACACGGGGTGCTGTCAAACGATGCTGTCAAACCATGCTTGCACCGCGCTTCCAGCGGGGATTGACCGACCAAATCGCGGCGCGGTTTCCGCGCCGGATGGGGTCTTGACGGGCATCGCCACGATGGTCAGGCGGCGACGAGACGCCCGACCGGATCGTTCGGCACGACACGATCGAGTTCGTCGCCGAGCGACACGCCGCTCGGCCCGGGCAGCGCCGCCGCCCATCGCGCCACGCGGGACGGCTCGCGGCGCACCACGCTGTCGCCGGGGCGGCGCTTCCCCGAACAGGCCCAGGCCTCGGCATCGTCCGAGAGCCGAACGAGAATCCGTTCGATCCCCTGCCGGTAGCGCTCGATGCCGTCGCGATCGAGGGCGGCGGGGACATGGATCGCGCGGCTGACGACCCCGCGGGCGTGCGAGAAGGGACGCGGCACCGCGAAGCGATCCCAGGTTCGCATCCGCCAGGGTCGGTCATACCCCAGCCCCATCGCCACGATCGGAATCCCCAGGGTGCCGGCGAGGAACACACAGCCGGCCGCCAGTCGCCGTCTGGGCCCCCTCGGTCCATCGGGGGTGATCGTGAGGTTTTCGCCGCGGGCCCGGGAGGCGAGTTCCCGGAGAGCGGCCGATCCACCATGGAACGTGCTGCCCCGCACCGTTCCGAAACCCATCATCCGGGCCACACGTTCGAGGACGTTGGCGTCCCAGTGACGAGAAAGGAGCATCGAGATGTTCGCATGGCCCCGGAGATGGAGCGGGAGCAGGATCCCCTCGTGCCAGAAGACGTAAATCTTCGATCCGCGGTAGTCGGGATGGACGGGGTCGACGGTGGGATCGGCGAAGTCGACGCGGTAATCGAGCGTGGCCATCCACTGGCTGATGACGGCGGAGGCAGCCAATGACGCGGCACCGACGGCCAGGGGTGAGGTGAACTTCACGCTGGGAATCCCTTCTTTGTAAGGCGCTGGAGTGTCCGGGGAACGTGCCTTCGCTGCCCGCCACACGCTGCGGCGGACGATTCTCCGAGCCTCCGCTAGCCTCCGAACCACGTCCCCTCGAACACCTCCTCGGCCGGCCCTGTCATGAAGACATGGCCACCCGGGGTCCACTCCAGATCGAGGTCACCGCCGGGGAGCTGCGCACGGACGCGGTCGCCGGTCCGGCCGCCGAGCACCCCCGCGACACAAACGGCAGACGCCCCGGTGCCGCAGGCCTGGGTGATCCCGCTCCCCCGCTCCCAGGTGCGCATCTTCACCGCTCCTGCATCGAGGATCTCGACGAAGTGGGCATTGACCCGTTCGGGAAAGAGCGGGTGACGCTCGATCCGCGGACCGATCTGCTCCAGCGGCACCGCCGCGACGTTGCGGCACCAGAAGACGACATGGGGATTCCCCATCGACACGCAGCTCATCCGCGGATCGAGTCCGGCCTCATCCCACCACGGCTCAGGGGAAGAGAACGCTTCGCAGGGGGCGTCGACGATCCGCGCCGCCGGATGGACCACGGGAATCCGCGCCGACTCGAGGATCGGCTCCCCCATGTCGACACGGACGCGCGAGGACCGTCTTCCGGTCGGCTCGACGAAGAGGTCGAGCACTCCTCGGCCGGTCTCGATGGCGATCGAACCGGCCGGCGCGTAACCGCGGGCGACCACGAGGTGGCCAACACACCGCACGCCGTTGCCGCACATCGCCGACTCACTGCCATCGGCATTGAACATCCGCATCCGCGCCGCCGCCCGGTCGGTCCGCTCGACGAGGATCAACCCGTCCCCCCCCACGCCCCGGTGGCGGTCGGAGATCAGGCGCGCGAGCGACTCTGGATCGGGAGGACTCGGGACGGCGAAGCAGTCGACGTAGACATAGTCGTTGCCGAGGCCGTGCATCTTCACAAACGGCAGGGGGGAGGTCGTCATCGGTACCGGGCGGGTGGGGGAAACGAACTGGTGATCGACGGAATCCGGACACTACTTTATCCGCGCAGGCAGCACGCCGGAGGGGGGAGGCGGAGCCGGGGGGATCGCCGCCAGCGGCGGTTTGCCGGTTGATGCCGTCGGGGGAATCGGCGCAAGGATGCTGGTATGAGGGGGGGCGGAGGGGGGCGCCAGGGGGGCCGGGGGCGGAGGGGGCGCGGGGGCATTGCGTCGCTTGGCCTGGTCCTGCCACTGCTGCAGGGCCGCGGCGAGTGTCGGAAAGGCCTCGCTCCTGATCTCCGGCTTGGACAGCGTCCCGTCGACGTGGATGAGGAGGAAGTTTCCGCTGGCCCCACCGAGCATCGACTTCATCGCTGGCAACTGCGACTGCGAGTCCCCCATGATGGAACGGAACGTGAGGTGGACGGTGGAGTCGCACTCCAACTCGCCGCTCCCCACGAGGCTGATCGCGTCGCCCGACAGTTCGATGTTGTCGAGGTACGCACGCGGGCCTTCCACACGGAAGTCGACGACCGACGACCCGAATGCCCGCAGGTCGGGCGTCTTCACGCGGAGCACCTTGAGCATCGCGAGCACGACGGGGAGGTCGTAGATGTCGGCGTCACGGAGACGCACCTGGCCGCGACCGACGAGCGAGTGCGGACCGGCCCGCGATCCGCTCAGGTCGAGCACCCCGAACACGCGCCCCTTGTAGGGCCGGCCACCGACCGCGGCCCCCCGCGAGGTGTCGGCGCTGATCCGCTCGAGATCCGCATCGGCAAGCGAGGCCGACAGGGCGAAGGCGCCCGCTTCGCCCGCGGCGACATTGCCGTCGAGGACGAGCGTCCCCCCCGCAAGCCGGGCGACGAGCCGCCTCGGCTCCCCCTCCCCAGCGCGGGCCGCGACCGAACCGAACCGCACGCCCTCGCCATCCATCGCGAGCGGTCCGTTGATTCCGGTCAACTGCACGCCGCGGCAGATGGCGCTGTCGATCTCCAGGTCGCCGTCGCAGCGCCACGACTTCCCGTCGCTCTGTCCACGGAGGTGGACGCCACCGTGCACATGGTCGAGCGGGGCGCCGATGTCGAGGGACGCCTGTTCGAGATCGAGCCGCATGTCCCAGGAGGCGGCCGCCGGGCCAGGCCGTCCTTCCGCGGTCGGCCGCGTCGAGTAGATGTCGACGGTTCCATCGACGGAGAGCAGTCCGCGCGGGCGGACGGCCGCCACGGCGCGACGCAGGCCGGCCGGCATCGCCTCGAGGATGTCGTATTCGGCGCGGAACCGGTCGGCCGCGAGCCGCGTGAACGACACGTGCCAGCCGCCGTCGGGGAGGAAGCGGCAGACGCCGTCGGTCGCCACTGTGGTCCGGTCGTGTCGGCCGCGGACGCCGGTGAACCGCAGCAGACCATCCTTCCATTCGAGCACGCCCTTGAGGTTCTCGAGGCGGCAGGGAAACCAGGAAGGCTCGATCGACATGGTGTCGCCGTGGGGCGTGGCCCGGACCTCCACGGAGGTCCCCCTCGACTTGATCGCATGCCGGACGGTGGCCCGGAAGTCGACCGTGCCGCGGGGGTCCAGGTCGTCCCAGACGTTGCGGGCGCCGCGCGGGAGCGCGTCGCGGAGCTCCCGTTCGATGACGACGCCGGAGCCGGTCAGCTCGAGCGTCAACTCGCCGTCATCGGCCCCGCGCGGGACCAGCGCCCCAGAACAGCGTACGGTGCCGGTGTCGTTGCAGCCGACGATGTCCTTGATCGTCCAGGTGCCGTCCTGCATCCGCAGGCTGCCCTGAACACGCGAGAGCGGGTAGGGGAAGCCGGCATGATTCAACGAACAGTCGACCAGACGGATCCCGACGGTGTTCGTGTAGCCCGCCGGGAACCTCGCGTCACGTTCGTGGCGGTAGACGAAATCGAAGACACCGGCGGCGCGGAGCGAGCGGACGATCGCCTGGCTGCGGGCCGGCATGGCAGCGATCAGGCCATCATCGACGCGCAGGCCCTCCCCGCGGACCTCGACGGCGCCTGTGGTCCCCTGCGGGGTTCCGCGGAACGCGCCTTCGATGTGCACGGGCCTGCCGCCAGCCTGGCCGGTGAGGTGGATGGTGAGGGCGCCGCCATCGAGGACCACGGTGCCGACGGTCCGGTCGACGCGGTAGGGAAAGCGGTAATGGGTGAGCGAGGCGTTGCGGCAGCGGAGAGAGACCTTCGGATCGACGACCCCCGCGCGCCGGACGAACGCCGCCCGGAGGTCGATTTCGCCCGCCGGGAGCAACCGGCTCCATTGCACCTTCCAGGACTCCGGGAGGAGCCCTTCCCACTGCCGGTCAACCACGAGGCGATCGGCCTCGACGGCGAGGTCGTAGTCGGCAGTCGCCGTCCAGCCGGTGAGTCGCCCGGATCCCCGCACCGTCGTCGAGCCGGTGTGGGCCTCGAGGCGGTCGCAGCGGATGCCGCTGCGGTCGGCGACGAAGGCGGCGGAGATGTCACGCAACGGAAAGGGGAGCGAGGCATGCTCGTAACGCCCCGACTCGAGCCTCGCGGCGACTGTCGCCTGGATGGCCGAGGGATCGCGGAGGCTGCCCGTCGCCCGCCACCCGAGGTCCACGCGCCCGCGCAAACCGCTGCCCCACCGCCGCAGGTCGGTCCCAGTCGCCCCCGCCTTGATCGATTCGGCCTCCGCCGACACCAGCTGGACGAGCCTCGGCGAGACGTCGATCGACTCGACGGCACCGGTGAGGTCGAATCCGCCCGCTTCCGGCGCGACTTTCCCCTGGAACGTCGCGCGGTCGAAGAGATCCCCTTCGGCGCTCCCGCGCACGGCAACCACCCCAGCCGCCTCCGGCAGGATATCGACCTGCACGCGGCGGAGGGTGGTGCGGGCCGGCAGACGGAGATCGTCGACCAGCAACGTGCCA
>Ga0114977_10001854_pt1 | contig 13880 bp, 14 predicted proteins | sample S_130805_MF_Meta_FD_87026 | JGI IMG/M metagenome (GOLD analysis project Ga0114977, IMG submission 87026) | Freshwater microbial communities from Lake Simoncouche, Canada to study carbon cycling - S_130805_MF_MetaG | ecosystem: Environmental > Aquatic > Freshwater > Lake | place: Lake...
AATATAATTAAATGAATAAATTAGCTTCGATAGTTGTTTTTTGTTTAGTAAACCTACGTTGCTTTTCGCAAGACACAATTATTTTAAAATCCCAAGATCGCTTATTTGTAAGGGTTTTAGAAATATCATCAACAGAAGTCAGTTATAAAAATTTTTTTAATCCAGATGGCGTTATTCGTGTATTAAATTATAATGAGATTGAAAGTATTACATATGAAAACGGAAAAAAAGAAACAAAGTTTTTAATATCAAAGAAGAATCCAACAAGCGCAGTGCCTTTTTTCATTATTGACAACAAACATATAAGTCTAAGAAATAAGGATTTGACTCATAAAGAAGCTTTTAATATGATGCTTAAAAAAGATCCTCAAACTAATTCGGATGAATTAAATGGATTATTAATTAAAGCAGAAAGCAATAAAAATGGACAAATAGGATTTACTATTTTATCTCCTGTTTTTATAGTAGGTGGTTTTTATATTGCGAAACGAAATTATTATGGGCCAAAGGATTTACCAAAATTCAAAACTATTCTACTTTCTGGTTTAAGTCTTGGGCTTTGTTCGTTTATTGCCTCTAAAGTTTATAAAAGTTTAAAAAACAAAAACATCAGAAAAGCGGCTGATGTTTATAATAATGATTTACTTACTAATTAATTTCTATCTTTATTTAATGAAGACACATTACTTAATACTTTTTGTTTTTTTTAGCTTTGGAGTATTTGCCCAGGACACGCTCTATAAAAGAAACTCCACCGATATTATTGTAGCTAAAGTAATTGAAATTAGCACAATCGAAATAAAATATAAGCGTTTTGATTTATTAGACGGCCCAATGTTTGTTATTGATAAAAATCAAATTGAGAAGATTAAATTTATGGTTGGTAGCGTTGAATATTTTAATGTAAACGTTCCTAAGCCTATAATAAATAATAACCAATTTGTTAATTCTAATAGTGAAGCAATTGAGCCTTACGGCAACAGAGGTATTTATCTTTATAAAGAAAAAAAAACAGGAGTTAAAGATGTTTTTGATATTATTGAATACAAAAATATTAAATGGAAGAGCAGAGAAATTTCCACTTTAATTTATGAGTCAAAAAAGCAAAAACGGAATCAATATCTTATTGGTTTTTCTAGTATTGGAGTTGGGATATTTACGTTAGTTGGAATTTCTGCGGTTAGCTCAAATTCATACAATTATCAAAACTCTGTTTCGAACTCTTTAGGTGTTTTTGCATTAGGCGCTCTTGGCGTTATTGCTACACAGGTTATTTCTTATAACTGTAAACTAAGTCATCTTAAGTTTGCAAATAAAGCTGTTGATATTTATAATAAAAATATTTTAAATCAATAAATGTGTTAAGAGTAACCGTTATACAAAGTAATTTATTTTGGGAAGACATTGACCAAAATTTAAATCAATTTCAAACACAAATCAATTTAATTTCTCAGCAAACGGATGTAATAGTTTTGCCGGAAATGTTCACAACCGGATTTACAATGAATCCTGAAGTTTACGCTGAAAATCACGAAGGAAAAGGGTTGAGTTGGATGAAAAAAAATGCAATTGAAAAAAGCGCAGTAATTGTAGGAAGTTTATCTGTAAAAGAAAACGAGCACTATTATAATCGATTATATTGGGTTTTTCCTGATGGAACATATCAGTTTTATAACAAACGACATTTGTTTTCGATGGGAAATGAGCCAAATCATTATGTTTCGGGCGAGTCAAAAATTATTATTGAGTATAAAGGTTGGAGAATTTTACCATTAGTGTGTTATGATTTAAGGTTCCCTGTTTGGAGTAGGAATACAAAAGACGCGCCTTATGATGTTTTAATTTACATTGCAAATTGGCCCGCCGTTAGGTCTTACCCATGGAAACAATTACTGATTGCGCGAGCTATCGAAAATCAATGTTTTGTTGTTGGCGTAAATAGAGTAGGGGAAGATGCAAATAAAATTAGCCATTCTGGTGATTCTTTAGTAATTAATGCAAGAGGAGAAATTATTAATAACGTTGTTTCTAATGAAGAAAATGCTGAAACTACAAAGTTAAATAAGATTGAATTAATAGAATTTAGAAAAGCTTTCCCGGTTTTAAATGATGCAGATAATTTTATAATTACTTGAAGTTAATCAAATTTAAATCGAATAAATATTTCACTTTATAAATAGTTGCAACGCTAATTGCATCGGTTATTTCTCCATTTAAAACCATTTTAAACACATCGTTAATATGAATTTTTCTGATTTTTAAGTCCTCTGATTCCTCTGGTTCTGATTTCTCAAAAGTTAAGCCTGTGGCCAAAAACACATGAGCGTGTTCGTCTGTTGCCGAATTACTTAAATGAAGTTGCATAATTTCTTTAAAAGTTGATGCAACAATTCCCGTTTCCTCTTTTAATTCTCTGATTGCTGTTTCAATTGGTAATTCACCAAGCGGGCCCCCACCCTCTGGTATTTCCCAACTATAAGCATTTAAGGGATAGCGCCATTGGCCAACTAACCAGGTATATCCATCATCACTTAAAGGAAAAATACCAATAGCTAGATTTTTAAAATTTACAACACTGTAAACGGCTGGGTTACCTGCTGGGTTTATGGTTTGGTGTTTGTTTACTGCAATCCAAGCTGATTCATACACTAATTCAGAATCTAATGTTTGCCAAGTGTTTAGAGGGTCTTTTGACATATTTTTATTTTAATCATGTAAAAATGGTATTCAAATTGTTTACAACAACCGAAATGTTTGGAAGATGATGTAAAAATAAAACCAGTTAATATCGTTTATTTAACTATTTCTAATTTTGTAACGTAATACCTTGTATCGCCCTGCCAAATAAAGGTTTTAACAACCTCTCTATAATATAATCGAACATCTTTGCCTTGTGTTTGTGTGATTTTATTAAAAACGGCTGTATCATTTCTTTGAATAGAAAAGTCCCAAATTTTTGTTGGCATAATTATTCCGTCGCCTGCAGAAATGCTTCCCAAATTTAATGTTCCTTCGTATGTTTTAAAAAAGTATCCTTTTTTTGAAACCTTAACAACAACGCCAGTTCTTGAGCCCTCGCTATAAGTTGTGCCGCAAACCCAAATATAACCGGCAAATGATGCTATTATAATTAAAAAAACGATAAAAATGCGCTTAGGCCATTTTGATTTTTCTTTTTGTGTAGTTTCGATAGTATTCATAATTTATAAAGTTAAATAAATATTTTGTATTTAAAATGGTTTTCAACTAATAGAAATTCTATACTATTAAGTAAATAATCTAATTAAAACTTATTTACGGTTTTTTGTTTTTAATAAACATTAATTTGCTTCGGTTAATCCAATTATTTTTTAGAAGCGAATTGCAACCCTATTTGCTAAGGCTAAAAAGAAAAAATGTGTGTGTAGAAAATTATTTCTTTTTCTTCTTACCTAAAATCCAAAACAACAGAACGGGAAGCAAAAAGAAGTCTGCAATCACCGCAATAATAATAGTGATGCAAATTAAGAACCCAAAGTAAAATGTGCTTTGAAAATCACTTATCATTAAACTTATAAAACCACCCATTAAAATAAATGTAGTTAAAACAATTGGTTTTCCGGTTTCGAAATAGGTACGTTTAAAGGCGTAGATCAAAGATTTCCCATACTCTAATTCAATTTTTAAACGCGAAATAAAATGGATGGTATCATCGGTTGCCACCCCAAACGCAATACTAAAAACCAATGAGGTTGCGGCTTTTAACTCAATGCCCGCAAAACCCATAATACCAGCAATAATTAATAGAGGAATAAAATTTGGTAAAATAAATACAAGTACCATTCGCCAACTTCGGTGTAAAAAATATGTTAATAATGCAATAACAATTATTGAAAACAAAAAACCTTGAGTCATGTTTGAAACCATGTATTCATTATTACGATCAACAAGGTGAGCTGCACCAGTAATTTTTATTTCAAGATCGTTTGCGTTAATGTTTGATTTTATAAATTCTTGAAACTTTTTATTATGCTCGTTTACAACAACGCTTCCAACGTCATTTATTTTAGCGCTAATGCGAGCGTGTTTACCATCAACGGAGATAACACGCTTAATATCTTTATTTTTTTTATTATCGAAAATTTGTTTTTTTATTTCTGCATAATCTTCTTTGTTTGGAAATGATAACGTGCCTCTTCCTTCATCGTTGAGTGATTTATTTATTCCGTTACAAATCATTGCTGGCGAATAAACAAAACCAGCTTTGTATTCTTTTTTTATAAACTCATCAACAGAGTTGAGTTGTTGCATGATGTCATAATCCCAAACCGTTTTATTTTTATTTTTTATTTCAATCGCCAGCTCTAAAGGCCTTACGCCACTATAGTGTTTATCAAAAAACATAAAATCTTGTTTGATTTTTACACGATCAGATAAATCTTCGAGTAAAACATTATTGACTTTAATTTTATAAACACCAATAATTGATAAAACTACCAGCATGCAAGTTGTAACTATAATTGTTTTTTGATTTCTGAAAATCCAAAATAATACGTTGCGCATTACATTGTAAGTTTTATTGTTATGGCTATGAACAACTACTAATTTTTTTGGAGTAAATAAAAACAGTAGTGCCGGAAGCAATGTATATGTTAATACAAAAGCAATAATAATTCCAACGGAAGTAAAAATCCCAAAATCACGGATAGGAATGATACTCGAAAACAATAAGGATAAAAACCCTACTACTGTTGTTATAAGCGTTAAAAATGTTGGAAAACCAACTTCTTTAATAATTAGTGGAAATATTTTTACTTTCTCTGTTCCTTTTGAAAGTTCTTCAAAATATTTAGAGAAAAAATGAACGACGTCGCTCATGCCAGCAATAAAAATCATGGTAGGCAACATAACCGTCATAATATCTAACGATTGTCTTAAAGCCGCCATAATGCCTAAGGTCCAAAAAATTGAAATGACTACTATTGTTATTGGAACAACAATGCCATATAGTGATTTGAACGAAAACCATAGAAACACTATGACTAAAAAAAACGAAATGCTTAAAAAATACTTAAACTCCTTTTCTAAATTTTTCAAATAAACGTTCTGTGCAACAATTCTACCAACAAAATGCACTTCATCAAATTTATATTTATTAAATGCGACTTCAATGTTTTTAGCTAAACTATCACTCTTTTTTTTACTTAATCCTTCTTTAGTTTTTATATATATAGAAATGGATTTAGCGTCCTGTGGAAAAAACGACCCGATTAATTCAGGCGTATTGTAAATAGTTGCACTGTCATTTTTGTACAAAGTTTCATCATCAACATGAAGTAGTTTTTTTTCTATAGGTACGATTCCGCTATATGAAATGGTTTTAATGTTAGTAGGTGAGATAATTCTATCAACGTTATTTAAAAGTTTTAGATCGTTTGATAGGCTTTCAATTTTGGCAAGAAAATCTTTTTTAAAAATCCCCTTTTTATTTTCTATTCCTAATAATACAAATTCATTATCCCACTCAAAACGATCGCGATGTTTATTGTAGGTTTCAAGTTCATTGTCTTCATTAGGAAAAAACGCTTCGAAATCGTAATTGAAATTTAAATTTTTTATTTTGAACGCGAATAAAATACTAATCCCAACAACTAAAACTAATACTAGGTAACTAAGTTTTTTTTGAGAAAATTTCATTAGTGTTTTTTAAACGTTGGTTTACCAGCCTTTTGTGTCAATTAAAAAAATTAAACCTCCAATGACCCCCGCACTTAAAGCAAGTTCTCGTTTATTTATTTTATCAAATGTATCATCCGCGGTATGATGATAGTCAAAATATTTTTGTCCATCAGGTTGAAATCCAATTAAAGGAACTCCTAAGATTTTAAGGGGAGCTATATCAGCACCGCCGCCACCCTGCGTTATGTATTGAACAAAGTAAGGATTTAATAAGGTTTTCCATTCAAGTACTTTTTTAAACGCGCCCATTGTAGTATCTATACTAATCCCGCGTGGAGAAAATCCACCGGCATCACTTTCGAGAGCGGCAATATGTTTTAAATTATTGTTTTTTGTGTCCTCAAAATATGCTTTTCCGCCAGCCCCACCATTTTCTTCATTCATAAAAGCAACCGCTCTAATAGTATGTTGAGGCTTAATGTTTAGATTTTTAAACATCGCTAAAACCTCTATTCCTTGCACTACGCCAGCCCCATCATCATGAGCGCCTTGTCCATTATCCCATGCATCTAAATGACCGCCTGCTAAAATTATTTCGTTAGGTTTTGTGCTTCCTTTTATTTCACCAACCACATTGTAAGAAAGTTCTTTTGGAAGCATTTCACAACCCATTGTGATAGTTAATTTTAATAATTTATTTGAGTGTAATTCTTTTTGTAAAATATCTGCACCAGTAAAACTAATAGCGCATGCCGGTATTTTTGTTTTACAGAGTATAGTATCATAACCCATTACTCCAGTATGCGGAAAATCATTACTAATAGAACTCATACTTCTAACGATTGTTCCTAATGCACCGTATTTAGCCGCCTTACTTGGCGCCGAATATCTGTAAGTAACAGTCTCGCCATAGCATGCGCCAGTTGTTAAATGAGTATGATCAAAGAATACATTAAAAAAAACTATTTTTCCTTTTATGTTTTTTTCTCCTAATGAATCTAATTCTTTAAAACTTTTAACTTCAATAATGTTTGCAGTTAAGCCACTTTTATTTGTTGAAATAGAATTACCTAATGCGCAAATATTCAAGTTTGTTTTTTTGTTTTTACGGGTAATAAAAGTGCAGGTTTCTTTTTTTCCCCTTATCCAATGTGGCACCATACAAGGCTGTAAATAGACTGTATCTGCCCCAGCCTCATACATTGCTTTTTTCGCCCAAACAACGGCTTTAGCCGCTCCAGCAGAGCCACTTAATCTGCTTTCAATTTTAGTAGAAAGAAATTCTAAGTTTGAATAACATTTACTTTGCGTTAAATAGTAATCAAAAACTTTACGTAAAATTAAACTGTCTGATTGTTGTGAATAGTAGGATAACGTTAGTGAGCTGAAAATAATTAGAAAAAAAACCCTCATCATGCTATATATTATTTACTGTTTGTATAAAACGTTTCTGCTTTTTCCCAGTTTATAATATTCCACCAATTCGAAATGTAATCTGCTCTTTTGTTTTGGTACTTCAAATAGTAAGCGTGTTCCCAAACATCTAATGCTATAACAACTTCGTTTTTAATTTTATCGGTAGCGCTTGTTTTCATAAACGGATTGTCTTGATTTGGGGTTGTTACAATCATGAGTTTGCCGTTTTGTTTTATAAGCCAACACCAACCGCTCCCAAAATGCTTAGTAGCAGCCTCTGAAAACTGTTTTTTGAATTCTTCAAATGATTTAAATTCTATTTTAATTGCTTCTGCTAAATTTGTTTTAGGGAAATTTGGCTCCGCTTTTGGATTTGGTTTTAATAATTCCCAAAAAAGAGTGTGATTTACATGGCCACCTAAATTGTTTCTAAGGTTAATGTTGCCAATAGGTTGTGGCTCTATTAGCCTGCATTTTGTTATATCATCAACCTTGTAATTAATTTCGCTAGACTGAATGGCGTTTAATTTATCTACATATCCTTTATGGTGTTTTGTGTGATGAACAATCATTGTTTGCTCGTCTATAAAAGGTTCCAGTGCATTATATTCAAATTGTAGTTTTGGAAGCGTAAATGCATCATTTGTATTTGCATGATTTGCAATACCATCTATCGCCTCTAATTTATTGTTACTACTAAGTTTTGCAGCAATTGAAGACAAACCAAGTACACCTATTTTTTTAAAGAAATCTCTTCTATCATTCATGTTAAAAGTGAATTAATATTTGGTTTTTTTCTACAGCAACACCTTTAGTTACTGCTATTTTTTTAATAATTCCATCTGTTGGCGATTTTAATACGTTTTCCATTTTCATGGCCTCTAAAACAATTAACGGATCACCTTTTTTAATTTCCTGACCCTCTTCCACCAATATTTTAAAAACCATTCCTGGCATTGGAGCCTTTACATCATTAACTTTTTTAACAGCTAGGTTGTCTAAACCTAAGTTGTGTAATAACTCGTCGTATTTATCTTTAATACTTAAAGTATAAGGCGTGTTATTAATTTTCACATATAGTTTTTTTTCTTCGGATATATGTTTTACAATTTCAAGAGTATATGACTTATAATCTTTAATTAAATGATAAACTCCATCACGAACTTTAATGATTTCTGAGCTAAATAACGCATTGTTTAGTTTACCTTCAATATTATTGCCTGATGTTGTTTTTGTCTCAACCTTGAATTCAGAACCATCATTAACCTTAATTGTATACATAGAAATTAAATATAACGTAAAAATACTGTTAAATAACATAAAACCAAGAATGTATGCATAAAAAAAGCCTTGAAAACATCAAGGCTTTTTAATGTTTTTATAAGAATATTATTTTTTAACAAATTCTCCCATTTTATTGTCATAGTTTATAAAATAACCACCTTTTGAAAGGTTAGCAGCATCAATAGTTGATCCAAAACCTCTTTTAACAACGTTTCCATATTGGTCATAAATTTCATACATTGTTTCAACAGGTTTGTCAGAAGCTATAAAATTAATCTCTTTTGAAACTTTAATTGGAGCAAATGTTATGTTAGCGGCATTAGACATAAAATCTACTGGTTTTGACAAACGTGGTTGGCCACTATAATCTGTTTGACGAACTCGTATTTGATTTTTCCCAGAGTGAGGTGTAATTTTGAAGCTGTAATTATTTGTAATTGGAGTTCCAATACCATCAACTTCTCCAACTTTTACCCATTTGTTCCATCTGAATTGTTCAACTGCAAAAGCTAATTTACCAGTTTCTAATTTTGTTGACCATTTTACATTACCGTCTTTATCAATTGTCATAGAAATAATCTCAAATGTACTTTTCGGCTTTAATACTTCTGGGTTTAATACTTTAGGCTTACAATCTTCTTTATGTTTAATTTTTATTTCAACTTTTTCCCCAATTGCTAATTTGTGCGGCTTAAAATCAATTTCAAACGCACTTGAATTTATCTCATCTGTTGTAATGTTTCCGTTCACCAAAACCTCAGTCACACAAAAACCTACTCCGCCACTACCAAAAGGGTTTTGAATATATAGATTTTTACCTTGATAATTTCCTTCCAAAATAATAACACCACCTTGTGAAAACCCTTTAAGGGAAAGGATTACAGTAAAAAGGATAAATAAATAAAATTGCTTCATAGTGTTTTAGGTTTAAACTTAAGCCAAAAGTCATGCAATATTAATAGGATATTTGGAAATAACAAAATAAAAAGCGGTTTTTTTTAAATCATTTTTGCAAATAAACAGTTAATTTAATTAGGTTATCGATTAATTTGTATATTTAAACTGTTTTAAACTTAAGTCCTATTTTATGAATTTCAAATTGCTTTTTTCCATTTTAACGCTTTTATTGTTAGTTTTTTCGTGTAAGGATAACGAATCCCATTCTGGCAAAAAAATCTCTGAAAAAAATGGAGGAACCTTCGCAATGGCCGAGTATACTGAAATTGGAAACATTTTCCCTTTATTCATTACTATGCAACACGAAGGAATAATAGTTTCACAAATGCACGAAGGCCTTGTTCGCCTAAATCCTTTCACCCATGAAGAAACGCCAGGTTTAGCTAAAAGTTGGGAAATCTCTTTAGATGGAAAAATAATTACTTTTCATTTAAATAATGATGCTTATTTTCAGGACGACCAATGTTTTCCAAACGGAAAGGGGACCAAAATTACAACAAAAGACATTAAATTTACTTTTGAATTACTTGCAACTCCTTCTAATTATAATTACCATTTTAGTACCATTTTAAAAGACAGGGTTTTAGGGGCAAATGATTTTTATAATAAAAAAGCAAAAACAATAAGCGGTTTACATATTATTAATGATTCAACTTTTGAATTTTTGTTAGAAAAGCCAAACAGTAGTTTTATGCACTTGTTATCAAATCCAGCAGCATCTATAATTAGTGAAGTTGCTTTTAAGGCATATGGAACGGAGATGAAGGTTGGTGCTGGCCCATTTAAATATGATGTTTCAAGCACAAGTAAAAACATAGTTTTACTTAGAAACCCAAATTATTATGCTAAAGATAGCGCTGGCTTTTCATTACCATATCTTGATACTGTTATTGTAAAAATTTTCCCATCAATTGAAGAAGGATTAGCAAATTTTGAAAACGGGAATATTGATTTAATTAATACACTCCCATCTTTAAGGGTAAAAGAAATAGTTGAAAAAAATATTAATGAATTTGCTTCAAGTCCACCAAAATCAATACTTCAACATGAGGCAGAAATGCTTAGCCAATTTTATTCGTTTAATACAAAACGTGCACCATTCAATAATATTAAAGTGCGACAAGCAATTAATTATGCGATTGATAGAGATAAAATAGTTGAAAACATACTTCAAGGCCAAGCGATTTCTTCAGCAACAAATGGCGTGACTCCAAATACATTTAGTGGTTATAATGTTAGCGGAATCGTTGGCTATACACTAGATGTACCAAAAGCAAAAAAACTTTTGTCGGATGCCGGCTTCCCTAACGGAAAAGGGTTTCCTGAAGTTCAGCTTTTAGTAAACTCAGGTAACTCAAGAAATAGCTCAGTTGCTGTTGAGGTCCAAAAGCAATTAAAAGAACACCTTAATATTAATATTAATTTCGAATCATTACCAAATGTTCAAAAATATGAATTGGAATTGCACGGAAAAGGAGATTTATTTAGAGATGCTTGGGTTGCTGATTACGCAAGCCCCGAATCTTTTTTAAGTTTATTTATTAGCGAAGGAGTTCCTGCAGATTCTTCTGCATCAAGTTTTCCAAACACTTCTCGATATCAAAACAGTATTTATGATCAATACTTTTTTAAAGGAAGAAATTCAAATAACCGCGACACTTCTTATTTTTACTTTATGAGGGCCGAACAATTATTAATGAACGAAGCAGTAGTTATTCCACTTTGGTACGAAGGATCTTATAGATTATTATCTAACAAGGTTAAGGATTTGAATTTAAACCCGATGCGTTATTACGATTTAACCAAAACATATATAGCAAAATAGTTAAGAAAAATTTCGTGAATACAGAAATTCTTGTTTTTATGTTTAAGTGAGTTAATGTTTTTAGATGACTGATTATTATACAATATTAGGATTAAAAAAAGACGCCTCATTAACTGAAATAAAATCAGCGTTTAGGAAATTAGCAAAAATTTACCATCCAGATAAAAATCCGAATAAAAAAAACGCAAAGCTTTTATTCGAAAATATTTTAGTTGCATATTCCACACTTTCTAACCCTTCAAAAAAAAGAAGGTACGATGATTTATATTTTACTAATAGTCAATCTCATTCGGTAAACAAATCGCAAAGTAAAGTAAGAACACATAAAGACGGGAATGTTTCCGCCGAAGAATTACAACAAAGGCAATACTATCAAAATTATTATAAAACAAAACAAAAAGCGGCCCATTTAAAGCCTCCTGTTAAAACATATACCGACTATAAATATATTTTATATGCAACACCACTTGCCGTTGGCTTATTGTTATTAATTGTATCAATGTTTTCTCCCTCGCCAGTAACAGAGAAAGTTGATATAAAAAAGGGCACCGTAGCTTTAGAAAACGTATCAAAACCACTTGTAAATGGCGACAAACCATATGCTGGTTTTTTTGGCGAATCAAAATCTTTTAATTCAAAGTTTAGCTTAAAAATTAATAATTCAAGTATTTTTGATGCTGTTATTGTGTTGTTTAGCATTAAAAAAAACGAATATATTCAGCACGCATATTTGCAAAAGGGTTATTTAATAGAGTTTATTTATCTGCCAAAAGAAGGCGTTTATTGGAAATGCATTATTGGCAATAAATGGAATGCTAACAAATTGCTTTTTAATAAAAAAGTTATTGGTTGTTTTGATTCAATTGTGCAATTTCAAAATTGGAAAACGCAACCCGTTTTATTTACTAAAGATAATTCTGAAGTTATAGAAATTTTAGATGTTATTAATGAAAAGTCAAATAATAAAATTTACATTAGTAACGAATTTGAATTCTTTGAGAATTAAACCATGCAAAAAACTATTCTTTTTAAAAATGGGAAAGTGAATTTTTCTGATACAGGAAAAGGACGAACTGTTGTGCTTTTGCATGGTTTTTTGGGATCACATAAAATTTGGGAAAACACCATTTTAAATTTATCAAAATCTTATAGGGTTATTGCAATTGATTTGCCGGGACATGGCGCCACAGAATGTTTTGGGTATATTCATACTATGGAATTAATGGCAAAAACAGTGAAAGCCGTTATGGATAAATTGCGGTTAAAGAAATACGTAATTATTGGACACAGCATGGGAGGCTATATTGGCCTTGCTTTTGCGGATATTTTCCCTGATAATTTGAAAGGATTATGTTTATTTCATTCATCGGCTTATGCAGATACTTTTGAAAAAAAACACGATAGAACACGTTCAATTAAAGTTGTAAAAGCAAACCATAAAATTTATACAACAGAAGTAATTAAAAATTTATTTGCATCACGTAATTCTAAATATTTAAAAACAGAAATAGCGTTTGCGCAAAAAATTGCAAGTTCAGTTTCAAAACAATCTATTATTGCTTCTTTAGAAGGAATGAAAGATAGGCCAAACAGAGAGCTTGTTTTAAGACTAGTTTCATACCCCGTTATGATGATTGTTGGAGAGTTAGATAACGTATTACCGTATCAACAATTATTAGAGCAAGCAGAATTAATAAAACAGAAACATGTATTGTATTTGGAATTTGATGGGCATATGGGTTTTTTAGAAAATCCGAACATGTGCAATAAACATATTCGTAAATTTTTAAGAACATGTTTTAAATAAACTTTTTTTATGACAACAAAATTTGAATATGCAAAACAAGAAGATTTAGAAAAAATCGTTTCAACTTATAATTCAACCATTGCCTCACGCCTTGTAACTGCAGATTTAGAAAATGTATCGGTTGAAAGTAAGAAAGATTGGTTTAACGCTCATTCTATTAATAAAAGACCTTTATGGATTGTTCTTGTAAATGATAAATATGCTGGTTGGATGAGTTTTAATTCATTTTATGGCAGACCGGCATATGATGGTACTGTTGAGGTAAGTATTTATTTGGAAGAATTTGCCAGAGGAAAGGGATTAGGAAAACAGTGCTTACAAAAAGCAATTGATGCTTCTGCTAGTCTTCACATTATAACATTACTTGGATTTATTTTTGACCATAACGAGCCTAGTTTGCAATTGTTTTATAAAATGGGCTTCGAAAAATGGGCGCATTTGCCAAAAATTGCAAACATGATTGATGCAGAAAGAGGCTTGATTATTGTTGGAAAAAGAATTGGTTAAACAAAATAGAAACCAATGAAATCGAAATACTAATAGATCTATAACTTTCTATGTTTAGTAATTCCCTTTTAATAAAACATTAAGAAATAATTTAAAAAACCAAAGCATGAAACAGTTCATTTATTCTACCTTATTTTTAACGCTTTCTGTTATAAGTAAATCACAAACAACTCAAATAAGAGATGTTAAAACCTTTAATAAAATTATGGTATCTGGCGCGGCCATTATTTATTTTACGCAATCAGATACTTTATCAGTTAAAGTAATTGGTAACGAATTGGAAATAAATAATATTTATACCAACGTAACGGATAATTCGCTAAACGTGAAGGCAAAAGGAATATTTAAACAAGACTATAAGGTTTATATAAAAGCAAATAACATTACTCAGTTTACGGCAAGCGGCGTCTCTAAAATTATTAGCAC
>Ga0114977_10001857_pt1 | contig 13870 bp, 10 predicted proteins | sample S_130805_MF_Meta_FD_87026 | JGI IMG/M metagenome (GOLD analysis project Ga0114977, IMG submission 87026) | Freshwater microbial communities from Lake Simoncouche, Canada to study carbon cycling - S_130805_MF_MetaG | ecosystem: Environmental > Aquatic > Freshwater > Lake | place: Lake...
ACCAGAAATAGGACGCGATCTGGATAGCGGTGCACAATGCCTGGAACTGGCATAGTCCCCTCTTCGCCGACGGGATCCGCCGACTCGCCAGGGGCGACGACGGACTCGTTGATATGCGGGATGACCTGACGGCGGACTGGGCAATTGGGATCCTGCGGGTCGATCAGGTTAAAGAAGTGCGGCGTGATCGCCAGGGCCAGCTTATGGGCGGCAAAGAGGCAGCCCGCCCGTTCCTGCGGAGACAATTCGAGGAGCGTCTCCAGTTGGGCTAAGGTCGTGATGCGATTCCGTAGTTGCCAGTGCCAATCGTTCCAATCCGACGCAGGCACGTCAGACCATCGGCCCTGTCCGGCATACCAGTTGTCGCGTTGATCAGCGGGATACATTCGTGGAAGCCTCGACCGTACCAAGAACCACCCCCCTTGCAAACGGGTAAGTCGAATCAGCCCATAATACCTGTCGGCGCCCCAAACAAACGCCCCGGGATAGCCGGGGCGTCGTTAGGAACTAAACGGGGCGCTTACTTCTTCTCGACGACCCACATGTTGCGGAACTCGACGGGGTCGCCGTGGAACTGCAGGCCGATGGGCAGCTTGTCGGCGTGCTTCTTGTAAGGTGGGTTCACCTTGTGGCTACTCGGGCCGATATACTCGGAATTATCCTGCACCTTCACGCCATTCATGACCACGGTGATACGCGCCTTAGAGAGTACCTTGCCGTCTTGATCGAAGCGCGGAGCAGTCCATTCGATATCATAACTATTCCACTCACGGGAGGGATTACAGGCATTAAAGAGCGGGGGAAGTTGACCGTAAATGGCGGCCGTCATGCCATCGGCGTAGGTTTCAGTCTTAGCGCAATCGAGCACCTGCAGCTCGTAGGTGCGCAAGAAGAAGATACCGCTATTCGAGTTACCCTGGCCCTTCTTCTTCTCGTTCTTATCGTAGCCCTCGGCGGAGCGCCATTCGGTGTGGAGAGTAATATCGCCGAAGGACTTCTTTGTGTGGATGCCATTCTTACGGGCAACCATCGCGCCTTCCTTCACTTCCCACGTCACGCCCTTGGCGCCGTTGTCGGCTTCCCACTCGGCGGCGGCATCCTTGCCATCAAAGAGCACCACGGCACCGGCGGGGGCGGCAGTCGTCGTACACTTAAGCTTCTCCTTATCCGCCCGCGGGGGCTGGGGACGGGTCGAGTCATGGACGTGCCACTGGGTGCCAGGGATAAGGGGAGTATCGAGGTAACCTTCAGCCGAAAGGCTGGCGGCGGCCAAAGTCAGGAAAAACAAGTTACGCATGGTTGGGGTAAAGGTTCTGACAGCCTGACAGACGCTTGGTTCGGGGAAAAGTGTGAAAAATAGCGTTTTGTGCCCTTGGCCGAACTCCACGGCCCCCTATTCCCGTTGCCCTACGGCCTAAAAATCCCCTATTTAGTCCCCCATGTCTGTCACGAAGCCCCGCTTCACGCTCGAGTTTGAGAAGCCCATCCGCGAACTAGAGGATAAGATTGCCGCCCTGCGCGCCTCGTCCGAGTCCGCTGGCATGGACGTCACCAAGGAAGCCGTCTCCATGGAGGCCAAGCTGGCCCAGACCCGCCGAGAGGTCTACGGTAACCTGACCCCCTGGCAGCGCGTCCAGCTGGCACGACACCCCCGCCGGCCCTACTCCCTGGACTATATCGGGATGATCTTTGACGACTTCCAAGAGCTTCATGGCGACCGTCTCTACATGGACGACGAGTCCACCGTCGGCGGAACAGCCTTCTTTGAAGGACAGCCCGTTATGGTCATCGGCCAACAGAAAGGCCGCGACACTAAGGAGAACCTTCGTCGTAACTTCGGTTGTCCCAACCCGGAAGGTTACCGCAAGGCCCTTCGCCTGATGAAAATGGCGCACACCTTCAAACTGCCCATCATCACCCTCGTCGACACCCCTGGCGCCTTCCCTGGCATCGGCTCAGAAGAACGCCACGTGGCTGAAGCCATCGCGGTCAACCTCCGTGAGATGAGTCAGTTCGGCGTACCCATTATCACCTTCGTCATCGGCGAAGGTGGTTCCGGTGGTGCCCTCGGCATCGCCGTCTCGAACCGCGTCTACATCCTCGAAAACGCCTACTACTCCGTCATCTCTCCCGAAGGCTGCGCCGCAATCCTCTTCAAGGATCGCGCCCACGCGCCCAAGGCCGCCGAAGCCCTGTGCCTCGACGCCCCCAACCTCCTCAAGCTCGGCGTCGTGGACGGCGTCGTGAAAGAACCCCTCGGCGGCGCCCAGGAAGATCCCGCTACCACTGGCTCCAACGTCCGGAAGATGCTACGTGAAGCCCTCAAGGAACTCTCGAAATCTAAGCCCGACAAGTTGGTCGCCGACCGCTACGCCAAGTTCCGCAAGATGGGTGTGTACGCCGAGTAAGCGGACAGCTCCACCAAGCAAAAGGGCGTCCCGCAAGGACGCCCTTTTTGTTTAAACCTGACGGCGCTTAGCCGCCGTTCGCCATCAACTTGATGTAGCGGGTATAGTTACGACCGTACTGATTCACGATGCGCTTATAATCATTAACCGAAGGCAACGCGATACCCGTGGCCGACTGGGCAGCGGTAAGTTTCTGTAGTGAGCGGAGCTCCTTAGAGCCCTCGGGTGTCAGGATCGTAAGCGAAACCTCCACGGCCTTCACGGAGTAAGGCAGGTAAGGCAAAGACGTGGCGGTCGCGGCGTTGTTCGGCCCAAGGGAATCAGGGTACATCCGGTCCGCGAAGATACGGAGGCGAGCACCATAGGTGTCGTAAGGGTGAGGCGTGCCGGCGGCCGTCACGGGCACTGGAGAGCCGCTGGCAGGAGCAAAGCGCAACGGAGCCGCATTCGTGGTCGAGGACGTCGTATTGGTGACGTATTCACCGATGTAGCCGCCGTAAGCTGCCGGGCCGAACTTAAAGGTATCGGCAGAACCTACGACCACCGGGCGGAGTAATTCGGCCGGACGCTTCAGCGGATCGACCAAGGCGCCGGTCACCGTGGAGGAGGCCGGCAAGGAAGACTTACACCAGAAGGTCAGGTGCATGGAGACGACATTCGAAGCGATGAAATTCTGGTCATCTAGCGTCCAGCAATAATTAGAAGTCGCCCCACCCGTCTGCACCAAGCTCTGGTCAATCAAGTTGCGGGTCTGAAAGCCGCCCGAGGTGGCCGAGACGGAGTAATTCGGCACCAGTCGCGGAGCGTTCCAATAATTCCAAGGGGACGTGGGGACCGTCGGAGTCGAAGAAAAGATGATCGGCAAGGCATCACGGAAGGTCGCCTCAGGGTCGATAATCGTACGGTAAACGCCATAGACCTGCTGGATAGGGTCACCCGGGGCGTCAAAAGGCGAACGCTGGCCGATACGGTAGGCAACCGCACAGACATCGCCCTTAAAGGCCGTACGTGGCGTGGTGGCCACCGGGGACCAGCGTGGGCGGTCCGGCGGGGCCGAAAAGAGCATGACAATCGGATGGTCTACCGGCTGCAGGTTACCGACCGCCTTGGGGACGCCCGCTGGAGTGGTCGAACCAGGCAGGACAACTTCCATCCAGCAGCGACCGTCGGGCCGGATGACTGCCGTCTGGAAATCGTTCTCCATCGCATCAAGGGCACCACGGGCCTCGGATTGCGTCGTGAGGTCGGCGACCGCGCGGTCGTACGCCTTAAAGGTGTCCGCAGCAATGGTCACCACGGCGAGCACGATCACCATCATGATCGCCGTGGCGACCATGACTTCGATCAAGGTAAAGCCGCGGCGGGCGGTACGAAAGAGAGAGGTTTTCATCGGCTAATGATGATGTTCTGCACAAGGAGGGGCGTCTCTTCACGAGCCTTGAAAATCGTAGAGTCCACGTAGTCGTGGGGGAAGAATTCGGCGACGACCGGAAGGTAGGCCAAGGCGTAAAGATTAGGGTCGACCGGCAACGCGGTACCCGGGGTCCACTTGGCCACGCTCGGCTCACCCGTGACGGTATCTATCTGGTAGCGCTGACCGACGAGCAGCTTCGAGAGCGTGAGACGTACCCGCATCGGGGTACCGACGACATTTCGCGTGTTGGCGGCGATCGGGCTAAAGTTATCGGCATTACCGACACAGGAAGCGACTTCCATCGCCGAGGGATTGGAATAGAGGTTGTAGGTCACCGTCGCGCCAGCCTGCGCGTCGGCCACGGCAATCACCATCTTGCGGTCATAGACGTAGAGCCAGACGGCGTTATTCGTCGTATTGGCCGGACCAAGTAAGCGGTAGGCGATTTCAAAGTTCGACGCTGGAATGGCGACAACGGGGTCGAGCTTGGACTGAAGGCCTTGGTGGATATACTTCGTGTTCGCAGGATTGCTGTCCGCGCTGGCATCTAGGTAGACGATAGAGCGCGGGTTATCGAGCGCACCAATCAGGCGAGTCACCCCCGACAAGGCACGATTGGTCTGCATGATTTCGTCGACCTGCTGGAAGGTCGAACCAAGGATGCCGACCAGCGATAAGATCGCCATGCCAAGGATGCCGATCGCGAGGGTGACCTCGATGAGCGAGAAGCCCGAGCGACGACGGGAAGGAGAAAGGACAGTGTTCATTACTTCAGGAGATTTTTGTCCAGTTCATCTGGATCGGTGGTCATTGCCACATCGCCGCTGGGGCGGAGCGACAAGGCTGCCAACTGATTTTCGCTGGTCAGGTCGAGTTGGACCTTATTGGAGGCCGGGTCTAGTCGCAGCACGCCATTTGCGAGCACGAGAATGACGCGTCCGAGGTGATTAGAGGTGCCACCAGTCTGGAGCTCGACGTAGTACCACTTCTTGGCGTCGAGGCCATTCAGCGAACCCAAGGAGGTGGGAGCGACGACACCCTGCGACGGGAACATCATCCAAGGCGGGCTGCCGGGGTTGTCGTTCGAGTTGGCCGTGGCATTGTCAGCGATTTGGCCGATGATGCTAGCGCGGCCAATCCAGGTGCCCGTGAAGCCCGGGGGCTTATTGACCACGGTGGTGGTGTCGCTGGCAGGCGGGACGAAGTAGACGCCACTCGGTAGCAAGGTCGGGGCATCCGGGGTGTACCACTTATAGCGGCTATCGGAAGTGCTCGTAACGGTCGTCGGGTCCACGCCCGCCGCCATCGTGCTGGTATCCACACTACCCACGACAATCATGTACTTGTGCAGGTGATTTACGGGATCCGACGGGTCGTTCAGGATTAGTAGTCGGTACCGAGCATTATAGCTCACGCCCGTGCCTTGGGCTCCGCGGTTCATCAAAGCCATCGCGCGGACGGACCGGATCGAGGAGCCGACCATGCGCTGTCCGCCCATCAGGCCACCGCCATCGCCGGCGGTCATGTTGAGGAACATCCCCGAAATGAGCAGGATAATGGTGATAACCACCAATAGCTCAATCAGAGTAAAGCCGCGACGGGCGCGGGAGAGACGGACGCGAGGACTCACTGGATAGCGATAATGTCGGCGACGTCGTCCGGACCCAGCTGGCCGTCAGTCGAAGCGACGTCTTTAGTGGTAGTGAAGATAATCACGCGGGCCGGAATGCCCGTTGTGCTGTTGATACCATTGGGATTCTTGGTCGCGTCAAGTTCGTCAGGAAGCGGGGTCGAGATGCCCTTAATCGTGCCATTACCGTCGGTGTCAAAGACGATGCGGATGTTGGTGTTACCGAACTTGTCGACGAGCTTACCAGTCGTATTGACGTTAGCGTCAAAGAGCTCGTAGTCGTCCTTACTGAAGGCACAGAACTCTTCGGCGTTACGGTTGTACTTAGCACGCTCGCCAGTGGCGGCACCCGAGAGCGGTGAACCCGTCGGGTTCTTGCCGTAGAGGGACTTCACGAAGGGTATACCAGGGCCAGTTTCAAGCTTATGCAGGGCATCGGCCGTCGTCGTATAGGAAGCCCCGATGTTCGGGTAGTAGCCATACACGGACTTGTAACGGGTCACACCGGCGCACCACTGCTGGAAGGTCGCCTGCCCAGTCGAAATCTTTGCCTTCTTACGGACCGAACTGATGGCCGGAAAGAGGACGGCCGCCAAGATACCGATGATGGCAATGACGGTAAGTAGCTCGATGAGCGTGAAACCTGAACGGGTACGGGAACGCATGGGGTAAAGGGGGCTAAACTTAGGGAAGTAGAATGTAGCCCCGCCCCAATCGCTTGAACAGTCAAAAAGGTGGTGGCGTGCCCCCTGAGCCCACCCCTTCCCCCCTCGGATGGTCGGGTTACTTAATGAAAAAGAAACAGGTGATGGCGACAGCCGTGGGGAGCGCGGCCCAAAGAAAAAGGCGTCCAGCGGACACCCCGCCCTCAAAATATTCGCCTAAAATGGCCTGCCCCGCAGGGTTAGGGGCATTGGCGATGACCGTCAGGCCACCCCCCGCCAAAGCTCCCGCCAAAACGGCATGCCGTAAAGCCGCAGCTGATGGCTCAGCTAAAGCCGGGACCTGTGCGGCGAGGTAAGTGATCGCTGCGTTGTCATTGAAGGCGGTTAAGCCAACGGAAGCCAACAATAAGGACGTGTCCCCCATTTGCAGGATGACCGGGCCAATCCACCACCCTTGGAGGCCACCGAGGACGACTAAGCCGGCCAAAAAGAAGCCCACCATCAAGGGTGCCCTGAGCCGGAGCGGCGACTGCCAACGCGGAGTAGCCACACCGAAGGCTAAGAATAAAAGGAAGCCACCGACCATGAGGAGGGTGTGGTGGCCCGACAACATTACGACCGTCCAGGCAATCAGCGCGATGTGGACCGCGGTCACCCAGAGCGGCACCGTCGGCTCCCGCTCTACATCCGCAGACGCTTCCGGAAAACGTAGGGCCAGTAATTCCCGGCGGAACCAGAAAAAATAGAGGGCGTTCGATAGCAGAATTGCCGTCAAGGCTGCCCAGCCGAACTGCTGAAAGACCTCCGGCGTCCCCCAGCCCCAGCGCGTCGCAACCATCACCACTGGAGGCGCCGCAAAATGCGTCAAGGCACCGCCGATGGATACATTAACAAAGAGTAAGGCCAGCGTGGCATACTTCAGGCCGGAAGAGGGTTTCAGGCAATAAAACTGGGCCGCGAGGAGATAGGCGGCGATGGTCATCGCAGCCGGCTCGGTAATCAAGGAGCCCGCTAAAGGAGCCAAGGTCAGCACCACCATCCACCGGGCCGCCGGACCGCCACCGAACCAACCCGCGACCGTATTCAATACCCGCCGAGCCGCTTCGACAATCGGCCGGGTCGAGGCCATGGCCATAACAATAAAGACGAACAGTGGCTCCAAGAACTTAAAAGGCCCAGTGAACTCTCGGCCCGCGACGGCAGCGGCGTAGTCACCACACTCCAGATAGGCGACGGCAAAGGCCCACCCCTTCCCTGGCCAACAGACGGCGAGCAGGAATAACACAAGGGACCAGAGTCCGAAAACAGCCTCGACCTCTCCGAGTAGGTGGAGTGCTGCGGACTTAAAATCGGCACGCTGTGCTTCCCGACGGTGGGCGGCCCGGGCAAAGATTGGCGCACAAAAGGCATGGATAACCGCACAGAAAAACAAGGCCGTCGCCGCCGGTAAAAAGAGGTCTTGAGCCGCGGTAGCGGAGAGCGTCTGCATCCATGTGGCCGACATCAACATGTCGCTCATTGAGCCCGCCTCCGCCCGCCTGGCGAGGCTGTTCGGTCCGGCCAGCCGGCCCCTTGGACCTTTATAATACCCTAACCAAGGTAGGGGCGCCCGTGGGCCCGCTCATCCATCGACTACTTGGCAGAAACCTCTACGCGAGCGCCACCGAGCGCCTTAATCAGGTCAACCTGCGCGCCGATGCGATCAGAGCGTACGCGCGCCACGGCAACCTTGGATTCCGCTAAGAGGCGACGGGCTAGCAGGTGATCGGCAAGGGGTAACTGGCCAGCCGCCTGACGGGCCTCGGCCACGCGGAAGGCCTCTTGGGCGGATGCTTCGCGCAGCTCAGCCGAACGGGCGGACTCGATGGTCTCCCGGACGTCGCTCAAGGCGTCGCGTACTTCACGGAAGGCATTCAGGACCGCTTTTTCATAATTCGCCACGGCTTGGTGCTGAACCGCAACGGCACCCTCGACCCGGGCGGCCGTGCGACCGAAATCGAAGAGTGGTACGCGCATGTCCACTCCGAGATTGGTCGTCGCACTAGAAGCCGTGAAGAGCTGCGAGAAATCCCGACCCTCATTCCCCAACGCCCCCGTCAGGGCGAAAGTCGGGAAATAGGCAGCCTTGACGAAACCGATGCGTGCGTTGGCAGCGACGAGCGTCTGCTCAGCGGCAAGGACGTCAGGCCGACGGCGCAAGAGGTCGGATGGCAAACCTGCCGCCGGTGGCGGCGGCAAGGATAGCGTGGCTGCGGCTTGAGCCGGCAAGACCAGGTCCGGACGACCCACGAGGAAGCCCAGTAGATGCTCAGCGGAAGCACGTGCACGGCGGGCATCGGAGAGCGTCGCGACCGCGGCAGATAGGTTCACTTCGGCCTGAGCACGGTCGGAGGCATTGGCCGAACCGACGTCAAAGCGGAAGCCGACGATACGGCGCTCTTCGGTGCGGATTGCGACGAGATCCTCAGCCGAGCGTTGCTGCACAGCGGCGGACTGCGCCAAGGCGTAGGTCCGCACCACCGAGGCGGCGACCGCGAGCTCCACCTGAGCCCGGGCTTCGGAAGTTGCGAGCAGTTGGGCTCGCGCGGCTTCGGTGGCGCGACGGAGTTTGCCCCAGAAATCGAGTTCGAACGAGGTTGCGAGGCCCGCGCGATAGACGGACCGGCTGCGGCCATTCGTCGCACTGATCGGCGTGTAGCCATTATCGCTGACCTTACTCTTCGCAGCGCCCGCCGAACCATCAATCTGCGGTAACTGCGCGCCCGAAACATCCGCCAAGCCAGCGGCCGCTTCCTCCATCCGGCCCGCGGCGACGCGGATGTCGACGTTGGCGGCTAAAGCTTGTTCAACGAAAGCGTTCAGTTGGGCATCGCCGAAGCCTTGCCACCAGCGTTCCCCCACCGCGTCACCGCCAGGCGTCGCCTCCGGAAAGGCGGCGGCCGTCGGGGTCTCCGGGCGAACATAATCAGGTCCCACCGCACAGGCGGAGAGTAGAAAACTCAGAGGGAAGAGGAAAGCGATGGAGGTTTTCATGCGCGGGGTTCCTTCCGATCGCCGGTGAGGATTTTGAAGAAGAGAGGGATGAAGAGCGTGGCCACGAAGGTATCTAAAAGCATCCCGCCGAAGACGCCCGTCCCCATCGAACGACGTGCCCCCGCGCCAGCGCCAGAGGCAAGCACGAGCGGAATGACGCCGAGAACAAAGGCCATCGAGGTCATGACCAGTGGGCGGAAACGTACGCGAGCAGCCTCAACGGCCGCTTCGGCTGCGGACTTACCCGCATCGCGTGCCTTAACGGCGAACTCGACGATCAGGATAGCATTCTTGGCCGCGAGGCCGATGAGCGTCACGAGACCAATCTGGAAGTAGAGGTCGTTCGGGGTACCACGCACCCAGATAGCGATCAGTGCACCGAGTAACGCAAACGGCACCGTTAAGATGACGCCAATCGGCAGCGACCACTTCTCGTAGAGCGCCGCCAGAATTAAGAAGACCATCGTGAGGGCCATCAAGAAGGCCGGCAAAGCGGAGGTCGCGGAACGTTTCTCTTGGAGAGCCTGTGCCGTCCAATCGAGCTGGTAGCCCTCGGGCAAGGTGCGTTCGGCGATTTCCTCGACGACGCGGAGGGCTTCACTAGAACTGAGACCCGCGGCGCCGCTGCCCATGACACGGGCGGCGACAAAGCCGTTGTAACGCTCAACCTGTTCGGGGCCGGAAGAAGGCTTAATCCGAACCAGCGACGACAACGGAATCATCCGCCCATCGGCGGACCGCACATGGATGCGACCAACATCGGAGGGGTCCATCCGCTCCGAAGGCTCCGCCTGCATGAGCACACGATAGGTGCGACCCGAACGGTTGAAGTCATTGACATAAGCGGCCCCGATAGTCGCCTGGAGGGCTTCGTAGATTTCCGGCAGCGGCACGCCCAAGGTCATGGCCCGCACCTCGTCCACTTCCGCCGCATACTGCGGCACCGTCGTACGCAGGAAGGAGCGTAACCCCACGATGAGCGGCTTCCCGTCCTTGGTCTCTTTGGCGAGGGCCGCAATCAGTTCGTCCGTCACCTTGCCCAAGCGCACGGGATCGTCGTCGTCACGTGCCTGTAGGTAGAATTCAAAGCCGCCTGCGGTCCCAATGCCACGAATGGGTGGGGGATTGACGATGAAGCACATGCCTTCGGTGGCGTGGGCCGTCGAAGCCATGAGCACACCGGTGAGCTGTTCGGCTCCCAAGTCACGCTTCGACCAGTCCTTCAACGGCAAGAAGATGGTTCCGGCATTAGTCTTTTCGCCACCGCCGATTAGGTCGAAGCCGCTAATGGCGAAAGCATGGAAAACGGCCGGCTTCTCCGCGGGCGCCTGGAGTAAAGACGGGACGATTTTCGTCATGTAGTCACGCGTCCGCGTGACGCTGGCGCCATCGGGTAAGCTAACTGAAGCGAGCACGTACCCCTGGTCCTCGGCCGGCAAGAAGCCGCGCGGACGTTCCCAGAGGAGTACAGCGTTGGCGCCGAGGACACCCACGAAGATGAGCCCCGCGGTCCGGGGGTGCTCCAAGAGCCAGCGGACGGTGCGACCATGCCAAGCGGCCAAGGACTGAAACCCACGGTCAAACCAAGCCAAGAAACCTGCGGTCGGCGCATGGGTACGGGGCTTTAAAATCATCGCGCAGAGCGCGGGCGTGAGCGTCAAGGCCACGAAGCCTGAAATAATCACCGCAATCGAGACGGTCACGGCGAACTGGCGGTAGAGCGTCCCGGCGATACCACCGAGAAAGGCTACGGGCAGGAAGACGGATACGAGGACCAGGACGATCGCGACGATGGCACCCGAAACTTCATGCACCGAAGCCAAGGCGGCCTCGAACGGGCTAAGGCCCTTCTCTTCCATGAGACGCTCGACGTTCTCGAGCACGACGATGGCGTCGTCAACGACGATACCGATGGCGATGACCATCGCAAAGAGGGTCAAAGTATTGATGCCAAAACCAAAGACCCAGAGGCCGGCGAAGGTACCAACCAGCGACACCGGGACAGCGATAATCGGAATCAGCGTCGCACGCCAGCTGCCCAAGAAAAGGAAAACGACTAGAATGACCAGGAGCCCCGCCTCAAAGAGCGTCTGCACGACCTCACGGATGGAGGCCGCCACAAAGAGCGTCGTGTCAAAGGGGATTTCGTAGTCAATGCCGGCCGGAAAACGCTTCGAGAGTTCCGCCACCCGGGCTTTCACCGCAGCCGCGACGTCAAGGGCGTTAGCCCCGGGAGCGAGGAAGACGCGCGTACCAACCGCAATCTGATTATCGAGACTGGCACGCTGTTCGTAGCTCTGCGCACCTAATTCGACCGTGGCGACGTCCCGCAGTCGGAGTACGCCCTTAGCCCCGTCAGCACGGAGCAAGATGTTGCCGAACTGTTCTGGGGTGGCGAGACGGCTCGCCGTAATGATAGGGATGACGATGGCCTGGCCGTCAGCGGAAGGTTCCTGACCGAGGCGACCGGCGGCGTATTGGTTATTCGAAACACGAATCGCGCGGGCCACGTCGCCGGGCGTCACGCCCAGCTGGGCCATCTTGTCTGGGCGCAGCCAGACACGCATCGAGTAATCACGAGCCCCGAAGATACCAGCATCGCTAACGCCAGGGACGCGCTTGATTTCTTCGACGATATTAACCGAGGCGTAGTTGCTGAGAAAAACTGAGTCGCGACTGCCATCCTTCGAGATAATCGAAATCGACATCAGGATATCGTTGGTGCGCTTCTTCACGACCACCCCCAAGCGGCGGGCTTCCTCGGGGAGACGGGGTTCGGCGATCTTAACGCGGTTCGTCAAGTTAATGACCGCAAGGTCCGGATCCGTGCCCGGCTCGAAGGTGACGGTAATCGTCAGTAGCCCGTTCGAGGAGGAGTTGGACGAGAAGTAGAGCAGGTTATCGGTGCCATTGATCTCATCCTCGATCGGCGCAGCGACCGTACGCATCAAGGTCTCAGCCGAGGCACCAGGATAGGAAATGGCGATGGTCGCGGTCGGCGGGGCGATTTGCGGGTACTGCGCAACGGGTAGCAAACGGAAGGTCAACAGGCCCGCCATCACGACGATTAAGGAGAGGACGGTCCCGAAGATGGGCCGACGAATAAAGAATTCCCAGGACATCGGCGTTACTTAGCAGCGGGAGCGCGCGGGGCGAGCAGAGCGCCGGGGCGAATCTTCACGAGGTTATCCAGGATGACGCGGTCGCCAGACTTTAAGCCGCCGGAGACAACCGCCAAGGGACCGATGATGACTTCGATCTGGACGGGGCGCATCGTCGCAACATTGCCCTCACCGAGGATGTAAACAAAGCGACCCTGAGCCGACTGCAGGAGAGAGGAGGTCGGCACTGTTACGGCTCCTTCGAGTGGCTTACCCTCGAGCCGGAGACGGACGAACTGTCCGGGCAGCAGTCGGTTCCCTGCGTTCGGGAACTCGGCCCGCATCTGAATCGTGCCCAGGCGGGCTTCCACCTGCGCGGAGACGAAGTTGACCTTGCCGACGAACGGCAGTGGTTTACCGGCGCTATCAAGGACTTCGACCTTGGCGCGGGTCGCCTGGGCGGCGTCGCCTTGAAAGAGACGAGCGAAGTCTTGCTCCGACACACCGCAGCGTGCCCACACCTGCTCGCGCTGCACCACCGTGGTCAAAAGGCCATCAGCCCCTGGGCTAACGAGAGAGCCCTCGGAACGGGCGAGGCGGCCCGTGTAACCCGCAATGGGCGCACGGACTTCACAATAGGAAAGGTCCAACTCCGCGCCCCGCACTTTGGCGGCGGCGACATCGCGAGCGAAGCGCGCAGCCAGCGCGACGGCTTTCGCATCGGCGGCTTCCTTCGGACTGGTGGCCCGCTGACCGAGCAACTTATCTTGGCGAGTCGACTCGGCCTCGAACTGCTCGAACTTGGCCTGCTCTTGGGAGAGCTGCGCTTTCGCCAAAGCCAGGGCGACCTCATAGGTCGCTGGGTCGATTTTAAAAAGCAGGTCGCCGGCTTTCACGAGAGCGCCTTCTTGGTAAGATTGGGCCAGCAGGATACCAGTCACCCGGGCACGGACCTCGACTTCGCGGGTACCCTCGACTTGGGCGGTTACCTCAACCGTCTGGGGGAAGGGGCGGACTTCAATGACCTGCGTATTGACCGGCAACGGGGGCATCGGCGGGGGCACCACCGGCTTACAACCAGAGACGAACAATCCAAGGGCAGCCAAGAGAAGGACCTCGACACGCAAAGTTTTACATACAGACATGTATGTAAAGGTATCTAGACCACCATGGCTCGCAAGACGAAAGCAGAAGCGGAACAAACTCGTCACCGCATCATCACCTGTAGCCGACAGGTATTCAGCCGGGCGGGCGTGACCAACACCTCCCTGGAAGAGATCGCCCATGAGGCGGGTGTGACGCGGGGCGCGGTCTACTGGCATTTCAAGAACAAGGCCGACCTCTTCCTCGCGGTGCGTGCCGAAACGGGACGTTTACTTAAACTCGAACGCACTGGCCCTGGCGATGCGTTGCAACGCCTCGAACGCGGCCTGCTCGTGGCCTTACGCCGACTCGAAGACGACGCCGAGGCACGTGCGTCGTATGAAGTGATGCTGTGGAAGTGCGAGTATGTCGGCGAATTCTCCGCGGTGCGCGACGACTTAATGGGTGCGGGGGCCGCCTTCTTGGCCGATGCCATGCACCTCTACCAAGAAGCCAAGGTAACCAAGCTTCTCCCC
>Ga0114977_10001858_pt1 | contig 13865 bp, 11 predicted proteins | sample S_130805_MF_Meta_FD_87026 | JGI IMG/M metagenome (GOLD analysis project Ga0114977, IMG submission 87026) | Freshwater microbial communities from Lake Simoncouche, Canada to study carbon cycling - S_130805_MF_MetaG | ecosystem: Environmental > Aquatic > Freshwater > Lake | place: Lake...
ACAAAATGCTGCTCGTGTACCATCTTCTTTGTTCATTGCGGCATAATTAAATCCTCGATATGCATTACTAGGACGTCCTGTCATTGTATGATAATTGTATTGCGAATAAACTCGATTATCAGTAACTAGTTCAGGCATTCTAAATTCCTCATTAACTTGCAGACCCGCACTTTCTATTTGTGCAAACACTTGCGGATATGTTGAATTAAACTGATGATATGATGTTGTTTGTTCTGCATTCATACACATTGGCCAAGCATAGTGTCGTATCTTTTGACACATTGCTAAATGCTGTTGCAATGGTACAATTCCGTTAACATGTTGCAATGTTTGATGTCGTCTCCAATAAAATTGATGTGCTGCTGTTGGATAATGTCCTTCATCATATGCTTCATTATATGTATACCACCATAAAGTCTTAACATCCCATACTTGGTTGTTTCCACCTATTTGAAGCCATTGCTTCTTGTCGTGAACAAAGATATTCTCCAATGCTAAAAAAGCACTTACATGTTCAGGAAAGCCTATTAGTTGTTCAGTATGCCGAATAGGAATCAATCTTTCTACATCATCTTCTGTATAAATGTATATTGCACAAAGCGAATTGATTGATGCATGAATTGTTGGGCTACAAAATATAGGCACCACCAATGTTTTGCGGTCTTTCATGTACTCAATGGTACCCAATACATCTTCTATACTATCCACTATCATTATGGATATAATAAGAAAAATTTATCAGAAATCCAACCGTTTAATTGTTTATGTCTTGTGGAACATAAAAATCAGTATCTGTATAAAATTGCAATGGGTTTGTTAAATATGTTGCAATATCTGGTATTGTATTTGCAGCTAACTGTATTTGAATCCTATTTCTAGTCGTAACTCCAATTTCATTAGTTATACCATTATTGGTATCTTCTATAGGTCCTGCAACATACCAATTTAACGAAACTGTACGCCATGCATTTGGATCATATTTAGTATCAATATTGTTATATGTTAATATGTCAATTTCTATGATCTGATTGTTATTGTGTTTTTGAATAAAATATCGTGTAATATATCCCCGTTTTAAATCAGCATCTGTTATAACTATATTTGCTGAAATTAAATTGGTTTCATATGCTGTTTGTATGTCAGATTTAAGTTTTTTGTATTCATATGCTACTGCGGAAATATCTTTAAATTCAATTAATTTTTCAGATAATGTAGCATCATATTCAGCTAATGTATAAACTTCTCCCGTCAAATATTTGTGATATGTGCCGGTATATGATACACCGGTAGATTCCAACATCCATTCATTTCCAAATGTATATAATCCTGTTTCAATTTCGTCTGGTTGATAAAATATTTTTCTTCGCATGGGTTATCCAATTTTAGGACGCATTATACATTTAATTTCCGTTTTCCATTGACCATCTTGTGCTAAATCATGATTTACTCCAATCACACTAAATACAGTATTGACACGATATCGTTTAGGCAATACCTCAAATGTAACTATATCGCCATATCGAAATCCATTAATGCCATCAATTGTAAATGATGCATCCCATGGAAATATAGGTGCTGTTGCTTGTTGTGATTCTTTAATTTCGGCAAATGGATACAACATATGTTTTGCTAACGCCTCTTCTAATTTTGTACGAATAGTCTCATCAATTATATTATTACCATATTGAGATTTTAATGTATCTAATGTATCTAAATTATCTAGATGCAGTTTAGAAAATCGTTCAATAGCTTTTTCAGCTTTTTCTTTATCACCAAATGTATACATTAAGTTAACATAGGGTGCAATTTCATTTTCTGATACATTATCTGGATCTTGATTTAACACATATGATAATGTTGTTGCACTATCCGGTAATTTTGCAGTTAATTTAAAATCATGAACTATCGACCCAATTGGTGTCTCCGGAATTCCACCAACTAATGGTACTTTTGCGGACATTGGTATTGGGTATGGTTTTACTGTATCTTGATCTTTTGGTTGTCCTAAATATGTTTGATCATAAAATAACAATAAACTGGGTACTGTAGGATGTGTTATTAATGACAATGAAATTGCTTTTCCGGTTGTTTGTTTTATTTTTTCACTTATTTGTTGTAAAAAATCAGAAATTTTAAATGGTTGTGATTTACCTAACTCGATTAACATTTTATCAATCATTTTTAAATTTAAAAAAATCATTGCAGGATATGCTCGGTCTTCAGTCAAAAATCCAGGAAAATTTGTGTTTTTCGTAAATTCGTAAAATGTAGTGGGGCCATATGTTTCTGTAGTTTTTTTCTTTATATCTCGGGGCATTAATAAAACATTTAATGGATCACTTGAAACAATATTTGGATATAGTGTAGCGTAACAAATTGCATTACTACATATTATATTTGGATTATCAACTACACTTTTTAATTTTGTAGTTACATATGTGTTAATAAATTTAATTAAATATCCCAAAGTAATGTATCGATTAAATGTTTTTGTGTCTGTTGGTAGTGCTCCAACTGTAGATGGATATGCATTTCCTGATAATATCCAACTATCCTCAGATCCTATTAATTTATTAGTATCTTTATTTTTATCTGCAGCAAGTTCTGTTTCTACTTCTGAAAGCAATAATCTATAAAATGATAATTCATTTTTATTTTTAGGCTCTTCTATGCTAGCTTTATATTCAGCCGGATTAGCTATTGGATTTTCAGTTTTTTTAGTTGTATTTTCGTCTATGTTTTTTGCATTTATTACAGCTGTAATATCAGGCAATACATTGCTAGTTCCACGCATCTCTACTTGTATTTGCGCAGTATAATCGGTTTGATATGTTAATGAAAATGAAGTAATTAATCCTTCAAATGCAACATGATTCATTTTAGAAATTTCCTTTTGTTTTTCTGCAATATTAGCATTTGGATATAATTCTAATAATTTTTCAGTATTTGGAATTGTTGATGATGATAAAAAAAGTCCAGTAATAACTGCAGACGATGGATATTCTATTTCTAATTTTACATATCGACCCGGTCTCATGAATATACGTTCTATAATATCTAAATCGCGATCTGGGTTTGGAATTTCTATTACAACGGTGGCAGTATTTAATAATCCCATACTATGATCACCAACAGCAATATTAGCACTAGAAATATATGGAGGAATTCTATTATTAGTAACATTGTTTGTTGTATAAGACCAAATTGGAGTTACTGTTTTATTGTCTGGAGTACCTGTAACTACCCAATCAGGTGCACCGGTTGCTTGTTTAGGTGTAGTTTCTGATAAAAACCCATATGGCCCGCCTGGTTGATACTGCACACCTCGTACTAATTCGCCTCCTAATACAAATATAGATTTTGTAGCATCCGCACCTTCGTATGCTGTATATTTTGCATTTGCTACTTTTCCCAACATATAATCTAAATGTTTAACATCTTTATTACGACTAGCAAATGCACGTTCATTTAATTCTAATTTTAAATTAGGATCAAGTTCGGAATAAAATATATCATTCATCGTTGTATGTTTATTTGTTGTATAAATTCATCTATACCTGATTTTTCCGGTATACGTATTGTGATATTTGCAGGTACTATTAATGTTCCTTTGCCTAAACCATTTGCAGAAGCAATTATCCACCAAAGTTGTGAATCTCCATAAAAATCATTAGCTAATTTATCTAATCGGTCTGGAGTTGTTGTTGTTATATATGTATCATTTGTTGATGTAGGTGGTACAGGAAATATCCATGATGCTGATTTTCTTACACCATTAACATCTTTGATTTGATTTGTTAAATTGTATCTACTCATATAATTCTTTAGTTAGGTGCCGTTTTAGATTGTGTTACGCCTTCCGGTATAATGTTTCCTGTTTTATATTTTCCAGCTTCTAATGTTGTTTTGCTATCACCTAACCAGTTATCATTGCCCGGTAGCGGTATTCCTGCTATATCAGCTTGTTTAGCTAATGTATACATGGCGCCACCTTTTTGTGGCAAGTAATCAGTAATTAATGTTAATCCTAATGATACATCTATTTTATGAGGTGCTTGCATCATTTCTTTATCATCTTCAATGTTTATTTCCCATGTTGTATCACTATCTACAAATGTATATGATAAACTATCAATTATAACGGGCTGTGACACAAGTAAATCACCTATAGTTATTCGTAACCACGGGGCTTTTAATGCAAAAGAATCTGCAGTATATTCCGGTGCACAATATCCTGCTAATGCATTTAATTTTCGATAAATATATTTCATTTCATCGCGATCTGTTGCATATACTACAAACCCAACATCAATGTTTCGAGTGTATCCGCTATAATGATAATTTGGATCTGGTCGTCCTAGTATGTTAACAGGTGACCAACTAGGAGAAAATTGATCAGTGAATCCAGTTAATGTTGATCTAAACACAATTACATCATCTTTAACTTCTTTATTACCTAGATGTAAATTTGGGCCTGTAAAAAAGAATTTTATAAAATCTTTAGTAACACCATATGGGTTTTGTCCAAAGAATTTTGAAATATTTGCAACAGTTTCAGCAAAATCTCCTTCTGATGGTTCATCTGGATTCCATCGGTAAATGTTGTTCCAATCTCGTTTGCCGGCATCAATTACAGTAACTCGGTCTCCACGGAATGGTGTTATTTTTTCAAGTATATTACCAGTCTTTTTTAAAGCATGTCCAACTCTAGCTCCGCCGCCTCTTGTAATGGCTGATAACTTTGTTTTATCCCATTTTGTTGCTATATTAGATCTAGCTGAAAAATCTATTCTAAGTGCATTTGGGTCATCATGCATACCCCAACCATATGTTGTATTCAAATTAAATATGTTGTATGGTCCTATAGTTGCAGCTAATCCAGCATATGTTGCAGCTGTTGCTGACTTGCTTCGAAGTTGTGCTGATGCACCATCTATTCTTTTAGTTAAAAATGTACCTGCTACGGTAGAAAAATCTTTGCCGACAAGACTTGTTTTTTTAGTTCTAAAATCTGGATATGGTACGGATATGCCAAGTACTTTATTATTTAAACGATTTAATGGAGCCGTTGCATATGATGGATCTAGTGGCATTTGTATCCCTATTACGCCTAATGCAGAATTACCTAGTGATGATGCCATAGGTAATCCGGATAGTCCAGCTGCTGCGCCTATACCTAATTTAGCGCCGCTTCCGACTAAACTTTTATTGGTATTTGCTATGCCTGCCATTGTTGATGAATTAACAGTTTCATTAATTGCTGGTGCATTTTGTGTACTACCAATTGTAATTAAATATCCGTCGGTTCCTGCAGGCGTATATCCAAATCCATCATATTCTGCAGAAATTGAAAGATCTTTTAGGAACTTTTTTCCGTATGATTGAAATTGTGAAATTTTTTCATATGTTTTTGTCGATTCGCCATTTGGTCCTAAAATTTCTCTAGTTCGATTTGCATTATTTGTAGGATTAGTACCTATAATTAATGTTTCTTGTTGCGTAGCAATATCAAAACTTGAAAATCCGTTCCCCCAATTGAATGATGGAGTAAATTGTGATTCAAATCCGGTTGTAGGATTAGGCATATCTTCCTTTGTTTAAACTATTAGATGAAAATGTTCTATCCGGAGTAATTTTTATGTTGGCAGACTCTAGTGCTGCTTTTGTTTGTGATGCCATCTGAGATATTAATCGAGTCATTGTTTGTTCAAATTTAGCATCACGTTTTTCCATTTGTGCTGCAAATCTATCAATACCACCAACATTGGTGCCGGCTACGGTCATACCATCGTTAATTCTAGTAAATTTATCTCGTGGATTAAAATTAACAACACCATCATGCACCATTACGGCATCATCTTTACCATCGCCAGATACTGCTAATGTTCCTACATTTCCTATGGCCATATTTTCTAATTTTGCAGAGCCACCTGTCAATTTTTCAGTTGCTGCGTTATACATGGTCGTTAACGCTTTTAATGCAGTTCCAGCTAATGGTACTATAGATGAAAAATTTGCAACAGCAGTATTAGTTGTTGTAATTGCTGTACCTAATATAGATAATGCTCCAATTGGTGTAGCTAATGCTTTATTAAATTCAAAAAGACCCGTTGCTGATTTGGCGCCTTCTCCTTTACTTCCTACAATTGCCGTTGTATATTTAGTCATGGCATCGGTTAATGTTTTGGTAGAAGCCGCATAATTATCTGTATATGCACCTTTATTTGCAAAATTGGCCATTATACCTTTAGTTTCGATGTTGGCTAATGATTCAGCCATTCGTTCCTGTACAGGTCGTGTATCATCTTCGTCCATGATTTTAGCAATCGTGTCAGAACCAACTTTCATTTCCTCTAATTTTTTCTTTAATTCATCGCCAGATGTATTGAAAAGCTCTTCAGCGCCCATACTTTTTAATAACTTGCGTTTTTGAACCATTTTAGCCATTGTGCTTTCTTCAATGCCTAATGTTGCTGCCAATTGTTTACGTGCTAATACATTGGTTTCTAAAACATCACCTTGATCATTTAAAATATTATTCATGATGTCAGCTTGTTTATTCATGTCGCCAGATAATGTAGCAGCTCGGTACATGTTAGTATAACTGTTATTATTAGCATCTACTAATCGTTTACCTGATAATAGTTGATACTCTAATTCATTGCCAACGCTTTCTTCAATATTTAAAAGTTTATCTCCAGTTGCAGCCATTTGTGACATGCTTAAACCTAATGCTTTGGCTTTCATTACAGCTAAGCCTAATGTTTTTGGGTTCTTGCTGTATTGTAATGATACTTCTGCTCCAGCAGCTGCTATTTCAGTGTCTATAGTTCGTTGTACACCTTTAAGTCCCGTAAGTTCTTCAATTGCTGCAGCTTCTTTTCGGCGTAAAATGAGTTGCTCTTCGAGTTGAGCAGTTGTGATTTTGGCGCCTTTGTCATCTCTATTAGCAACGCCGGCGTTAAATTCCATGATTGACTCTGCTGCTGAGTCTGACAAACCTATTATATCAGTTAAGTATCGTTGTTGATTAATTAATGATTTGTTCAAATATAAACTAGATTTTTCTGATGAAATAAATCCATTGGTTAATCCACCTAAACTGCCTATGTATTTTTCTGTATTTCCTCGCGAGAAACCCATGCTTACAGATAACTCGTCAATTTGATATCCGTAGTCTTGTGCGTTTTTTGCTGTTAATCCATATGATTTTGATAATTGATCGTTGCGTTGATACACTTTTGTAATTGCATCAATATTATCTGCAAAACCTTTATTTAATATTTGTAATTGAGCTTGTGTTTTATTGATACCAGCAGCAAGTTGTGTATTTGCATCACTAACTTCAGTCATTGCATTGCGAATGCCGGCAAAGACACCCGTCGCGGATAACCCCGCATTTTCCATTGTTTTGAATGCTAAGGCTAGAGCATCTGCTGCATTTTTTGCATCTCCCTCGGGAGTTCCACCATGGCGTGGGTATTGTTTTAATCGGGCTATAAATTTATCTAGTTCAATTGGATTCATATATAATAAATATGTAGATACGTTTATTTTGTAATTAATTTAGGAGCTGTTGCTAATGTTGGTTTTGGCTTAGGTTCTGGCTCGTTTTTATTGTTGATTCGAGTAACCCAATATCTTCGTAAAAATACAGGAAGTGTGTATACAGTATTCCAATCCCACCGTCCTTCGCCGGCCCAAATCAAATCAAATAAAATGTCATGAAGTATTTTTCTGTCTTCTGGCTTAAAACCAAAAAAAGTCGGATCCAAATTGAAACCTAGAATTGAAGGTGCCTCCTAGTTCACCTTCGAACTCAATATTTGTGTCAATACCGGGAGTATTGGATTGAACATAACTTCTAAATGTTTTTGCATCTCGTGCCATAAATTCATAGCGTATAAAATGTTCAATATCTGCTTGAGCTCTTTTTTCTCCAACTTGTCGTATCATGCCTTGCAACAAATTTGATATTGTTTTATCTTCGGATATAGAATTTGTTTGTTTTACTGATAAAAATACAAATTTAATTTTAGTATTGTTATTAATTTCATATTCAAACTCACCTAAATCATTAGATTCTAAAGTAAATGGTAAATGTTTTATTTTAGTTAAATCAACCGTACGTTTTAGTTCAACTCCTGTGCTCGGATCTGTTACTAGTACTGGATAATCAGGACCGTATGATAAAATTCGTGATTGAATTATTAATGCATCTTTATCTACTTGTGCAATATCGTCTACTAATACATTAGGAGTTACAATTAAACTAGTTAATAGTTTGTCTAATACAATACCTTCCCGTAAAAATGATGCATTAGTTAAAATATCTTCATCATATGCAGTCATATATCGCATTTCTAATTGACCACTACTTAATGGACTAGTTTTGGGATATATTTTACCTGCAGATGGTAATTGTACTATTTCGGTTGGAATAGTATTGCGTTTAGTAGTTTCCCATTGTTGTTTTGCAATATCAATAATGTTTTGATTTGGAGAAACTCGATCTGTTAATTGTGCCATTGTATTCCTTTATAACTTTAATATAAATATATGTATAACCTAAAAATGGGGGTCTTTGCCCCCATTATAATTTGTTTTTTGATTAGAAGCTTAAGAAAGCCCAATCATATCTTAATGTCATTTCAATGTTAACAACATCTTCAGTAGACCAATCCAATGATCCGAAGTTTGCATCAACAATGTATGTACCATTCAATATCCATTCTTCAATTACTTCACCTAACGGAGAAAGTTGTTTCAATCTAACTTCTTTTTTATAGAATGAAGAATACCCATCTCTACCTGTTGCAGATTCATGATGTAAACGTACCCATTCCATTACTGCTTGTGCTCCTGATGGAACAATTGCATCATACAATGTTACACTGATTGTATTCCAAACAGACTTGCCCTTCACATATCTTTGTACATTGATATGATCTAATGTAATTTCACCATTAGCTAAACTAGGTTTTGCAGATGCCTTAATTAAAAATGCAGGAATGTCACCAATCGACATGATAAATTGATGTTGTTTTTTTGGTTCCCATGAAAATGCGTTACTGTAAAATCCAGCTGGGTTTTCTCCAGCATAATCCGTTAACGCTCCGTTTACTTGAGTTTCTAATGCCATAAGTTTAATCCTATTTATTTTCTTATAAATATAAGTACAGTAAAAAAGGTAGAACTAATATCCTACCTTTAATACATTAAATGTTACTATTCAGGAAATGTTGCTCCCGTTGCTTGAATATTGAAATCTAAAACAATAAATTCAGCGGTTCTTGTTGGTTGTAAAAATAATTGACCATATAAAATATTCATGTCAATTAAATCAGGTGTATTATTTGTTCCATCCATTACAACACGGAATGCTGATAAGCCTTGCTGTGCACGTACTTGTTCTAAATACGGATTAACTATTGCTAAGAATCTATCTCGTGTTTGTGTTGTATTCTGTTCAAATACAAGATATCTTGTTGCTGATGCAATAAACTTCTTAACTGTGATTAATAATCGTCGCACATTTACTCGGTCTAATGCACTTGGACGAGCTTGCAATGTCTTTTGCCCCCAAATAACAACACCATCGTTAGGGAAGTTTGCTATAGGGTTAATACGTGCTTCATACAACGTATCGCGTTTAGATTGAGACAATGTTTCATATGTATCAGATACATTTGTCAATCCACCTCTGTTTAATCCTGCTGGTGCATACCATGGTGCAGCTACTGCATCATTGAATGTTAATGCTCCAGGAACAACAACGGATGGTGGAACCCAAATTGGAACATTTTTACCTGGATTCACAATTCTTACCCAAGGCCAATATGTTGCTGTATAATTGCTATCCAATGTAGTTACTTGTCCAACAACGGTTGAGATTGAATCAGTTAATACATTTGAATCCATTACATAAAATATATCCTGTCTTGTTTCAGCCAATGTTCTTGCTGCACTAGTTACTAATGGATGTATACTGTCAATGATACCAGGTGTTAATAACATGTTGATATCATAATAATCAGTATTACCTAATAAAGAAAATGCTTTATTATATGCAACTGTACCTGGACTAGTTGAAGTTGAACAATCAAATCCAAATGTGTTTGATGCTGCAATGTTTGTTCCAGAATATTTTGGTAAGTTAGGTCTTGTACCGTCAAACCCACCTTGTAATGGAACAATAAATTTACGTGATGCTACTGCAATATTATCGCTAAAAGTTGAAGTAGTTAATGCATTTTCCAATGTTCCTGAATATGCAGTGGCTACTGTCGGATAAGAAGCTTGTGCATCTTGTGATACATCTCCTAAATAAAAATCAACGTTGCTTCCTGTTACAGATCCTGATGTTGGAATTGGAGCTAAATAATTTAAATTGTTTTGTTTTGTAAAATCAAATCCAAAATAATTTTTAGAATTATATTCTGATGAAACTACCTGTGATGTCTTGTAAGATACTGCTTCCAAGTTAATTGAACTACTAAACATCGGTACTGGTGATGTTGCTGAACGGAATCCAAATGGTACCAATGTTTTATCATTTGATGCATTTGCTACACCATCTTCAACATCAACTCTTATAAATTTAGAAAGATTTGGATAATCTCCATTCACTGTAATATTTCCAGCATCTGTTACTGTACTATATCGGTCTCCAATAATTTTTGCAATGTATCTAGGTGAATTTGGATTCAAATTTACATTAACAAATGTTTCTACCACATCTGGTACTTTGTCTGTGTCTTGTGATGTATATGGTGAATTTGCAATTCCTGGTGATGGACTTAAAGTATTAACTCGACGAACCTCAACCGTAAATGAACCATATCCGCTCGGGTCTGCAATTTCATCTGATAATCTTATATCTTTAATACCAACTTTAACTTCAAAGTTTACAGATGTTCCATGAGACAATGTATAAAATTTAATTAAATTTTTTGTGGTACTACCAATTTTTTGTGATGTAATCCATGGAGTAGCTGCTGTCTGATAATCTTGCAATAATTCAAAACTAGAAGCTGATGCTAATGACATTGACACTTGAGCTAAATTTGCAAATGCTGAATATGCAGTTGTATTTTCATATTGAACATATACTGGATAATCATTTGATTTTGGTGATGTTCCAAAAACTTTGCTTAAATATTTATTTGCTGTCGGAACAATTGAACTAGAAATAGCATTGCCTTCTGCTACCAAAAATGCTCCAGAGAAACCAATTGGTGTTGATGCAGCTGCTACATATGATCCACTAATTTTTAATGCAAATGCACCATTACCTGCATCAAGCAATACCGAGTCTTCAAATAATGCCGTAGCACCCGTTGTTGTTACTGGTTGTGTTGGATGAAGTACATGTGTTACAATTTTTGTTGACCCTGATTGAGCAATAATTGCCAATGCGCCATTAGTCAATTTGTATCCATCTTCATACAATAAACGTGTTACTGTAATTACATTGCCATTTCGCAAATAATCTTGCACTACGAATGGAACATATGAATCATCAGTGTATGATCCAAATATTGCCTGAAACTGGCCAAATGATGTTATTTGTGTAGGTATTAATGCAGGTCCTTTTACGGTTGGTCCTACAATTGCTGCGCCGATTTGTGCTACACCTCCAGCTAAAAATGATTGATCGAATTCCTGAGTGAACACACCCGGTGAAACTATACCCGATCCGATTTGTCTTTCTGCCATTATTTTACTCCTATAATTTTTTTATATAAATATGATATCATTGTGTCAAACCAGCATCGGCAGTAAAGGTTCCGTCTGCAATATTAATCTGTCCGTCACCGTAACGTTCTCGCATTTTCTCTAAAAGATCAGATTCTTGTTTTGTTAATGATTCAAATTGAGTAATGTATTTGTTTTGTTCTGCAGTAACTAGTTCTGTTTGTCTAGCTAACATGTGTAATTCAATTGCAATATTGCCTAATGTATTTGCATTCTTTGCAAATGAATCTCTTAACGTTTGAATTTCTTCTAAATGTTCCTTGTCCAGTTTTCTGGTCATAACTAGTTCCTTTTTCTTTTAATATAAGAAAATTATTTTTATATTCCAAGCATTTCAATATCATTTATATTGATCGAAATATCTGATACGGATAATATATCTGCTTCCAATGTAAATGATGTAATGTATTCTAATGGTGTACCTGCGGGTATATTAGATGTATCCATGGCTAATCCATATCCTACGCCATCTATATAAACATTGATGATTTGTTTGCAATCAAAATCAACTAATTCAACTGCTGTTAAAGTTTTGTCTTGTAAAAATTCTTTTAGTGTCATAGTTTTTCTTTTTTTATTTTTATGCTGGTATTATACGTAATGGTGCTTGATTATATGTAAATCCTTGTCCAGTACCATTAAATGAAGCAGTACCAATACCAGCATTAAATGTTTGATTGATAGTTCCGTCTGTGTTAACAGCTACAATTCCATTGGAGATTGAGCCACTATATGATAAAAAGGCGCCTATACAATAAATAATACCATCAGGGCCTATAGTTATTCCATTATTTGAAGGAGCGGCGCTTAAACCAGCACCAACATTAAATGTAGTATCTCGACTACCATTGGTATTAATTCTCATTAATCGATTAACTGCGCTTCCGCTATATGAAGTAAATGCGCCGCCTACAATTATTTTACCATCGGATTGTACCGCTACGGCACTAACCGTAGCATTAGGTGCACCTCCTATATTAAGTGTGGTATCTTTAGTACCATCGGTATTGAGTCTAACCAATCGTACGGTTGATGAGCCGCTATATGTAGTAAGATCACCGCCTACAATTAATTTCCCGTCAGACTGTGTTGCAGCGGTATTAGGAGTATTATTAAATCCAGCTCCGCTATTAAATGTAGTGTCTATAGTACCATTAGAATTAGTTTGTACAATTCGATTTGCTGTAGATCCACTGTATGTGGTAAATAATCCAATGGCTACAACTGCTCCACTATCTCGAACAAGAATACGAGTTGTATATTGGTTTAATCCTGTGGTGCCTGTATTATATGTTAGGTCTTGATTACCATTTGGATTGATACGCATAAGTCTAGTAGTAGATGTACTAGATCCACTATATGTTGTGAACGTGCCGCCAATAACTATTTTATCATCGGATTGTGTGTACATATCATACACAAGTCCGTTTGTACCAGTACCTGGTTTAAATGTAGAATCTATAGTTCCATTGGTATTGATTCTCCACATTCCAGCAACAGTTGAACCACTGTATGTTGTAAGTGTGTTGGTGCCGGCTAAGATTACTTTGCTATCCGATTGTTTGCATATGGACTGTATAGCATTAGGTGATGATATGCCTGGATTAAATGAAGATGATAATGTAGCTGAATTAGATAGTAATACAATTCCTGTTGCACCTGGTATTTTATAATCCGTAAATGTACCTGCTGTATATAATCTGCTTCCGGAAACTAGATTAGTAAGTCCAAATCTGTTAAGTCCTACTCCAGCAACAAATGTTGTATCTAATACGCCATCTGGTTTAACTTTAAAAATACGAGCTACTGCCGAATCGCTATATCTTATGTTGTTCGAAGTTAAATAAACGTTATTTACCGTATCAGATGTTATTGTATTATTGCCGCCATTAACCCATGCATCATCTAATCCAGTGCCAACATTAAATGTAGTATCTCTAGTACCATCTGAATTTACCATGGTAATATAATTAGACGTTGACCCACTATATGCAGTAAATAGTCCGGCTGCAATTATTTTTCCATTAGGCAATAAGTTTGATGCATAAACGTTGTTGTTAAACCCAGTAGTACCTGAATTAAATGTAGTATCTCTAGTACCATTAGTA
>Ga0114977_10001862_pt1 | contig 13850 bp, 2 predicted proteins | sample S_130805_MF_Meta_FD_87026 | JGI IMG/M metagenome (GOLD analysis project Ga0114977, IMG submission 87026) | Freshwater microbial communities from Lake Simoncouche, Canada to study carbon cycling - S_130805_MF_MetaG | ecosystem: Environmental > Aquatic > Freshwater > Lake | place: Lake...
GTCAAAGGTCACAGCGGCAATGCTGGCAATGACCGCGCTGATGCATTAGCTAATTTAGGGATTGATTCCCTGCGGTAATTTCAAAAAAGTCCCAAACCCAGTCCGCAAAGGTGATCATTCACCCAATAATATCAATATATTACGCTATATTGATAGCAAGTATTCTATTGCGTTTTCTTGTGCGACACATCCCCACCAAAAAATCGATAATACCCACCAAAGTTATTATGTCTTTGTTAAAGATTGGCATAAAGCAATTCACAACGTTTTGCACTTGCCCAAAAAGACAATATCCCTAATTTCAACAAGCAAGGCAGCATCAACAACACAACATTTTAGCGACACCTAATCGTCAAATATCACTGTGTTGATGCATGCAAAGTAGCGAAATAATGAACAACTGAAAAGGTAACTTTTATTAGCGCCTAATGCTAATAAAAAATACGGATACCATTCAGCGACAATACATGATGTTTATTCTGAAATTTTAGATTGATATATGACAACTAAAGACAAAACTGCCCCTGCACTTTCAGTTGCCTCACCCAAAAAAGGCACGGCTTCTGTTGCAGTCACTCAAAATTTGCTATTCACCTTTAGCGAAACTATTTTTGCGGGCAACGGAAAAATCATTATCAGTAACGCAAAAGGTGATATACGCACCATTTCACTTAACACCGTGGATAATGCGTCCAGTCAAGTCAGTATTTCAGATAAAACACTTGTTATCGACCCGCTAAACGACCTACTTCCCAATAGTCACTACAGCATCCAAATTGACAATAAAGCCATTAAAGACGCCAGTGGCAACTTCTATGCGGGCATCAAAAACACCACTACCCTCTCTTTTGATACCATTGACACCATCGCGCCAAAATTTAAAACCAGCAGTCCCATTGTGAATGCAAAAAACATCGCATCTAATGCCACGCTGCGTTTTACGTTTGATGAAAAAATTAAACTCGGCACTGGCAATATCACGCTAATTAGCGAAAACGATACCCGCACAATTCCCATCAACGATGAGCAAATCACCCTATCGGGTAATACATTAATCTTTAATCCAGCAGTGGATTTGAATGTAAAAAGTCAATATAAGGTGCGTATTGATGCAGGGGCGATTCAAGATTTAGCGGCCGTAGCGAATTCAGCACTTGGCGTTAATGTAAACTTCACGACCAAAGCAACTGGCGATAAACAAGTCCCCATTATTGAAGACTACACCATTGACAGTAAGAATAATAACCTTCAATTGACGTTTCAAGAACCCATTAAAATCGGCAAAGTTAGTTTCAAATTAAGTACTAATGGCGAACCCTCACTCATTATTTCAGCTAATGACGTGTCAATTCATGGCAACGTTGCAACCCTCCCTGCAACGCTTACTCTGGGAAAGACCTACACCCTATCGGCACCGAAGGGCTTTGTGAAGGATTTGGCAGGTAATGCGCTTAACGAGTGGACAGCAAAAGTATCCCCCTCTTCCCCCTCTGATGAACACAAAATTGTAGCGCCAACACTGGCGTCATTATTAGCAATGAATCCAGACACGGATTTCATTAGCGCCGCTAAAGCCGCACTCATTCCAACTGAAGTGGCCTACAATAAAGTGATCGCCAATCGCATTACCATTCGTGACACCCCCGCAAATGTGCAAAAGCACTGGGATAAATTAACACTACTCAATTTAGATCCCCCTTTTGGCCGCATTGAATTTAAAAATGCAGACGGTTCTGCTGTTTCAAATCCTATTTTGGAATTGAACTCAGCACAATATGAACTCGATCAACAAACCGATGCTACGCATGGATTGCTTAAGTTTATTACCAGTGATTACAAACTCGTGATTTCAGATTTAAGCACTTATGATATTGACAACGCCAATAATGAAACCTTAATTAGTAAGTTCATTGTTCAAGATACCATTGAAAATATTACTAAAAATTGGTCAAAACTTGAAAAAGCGCTCGAACTTGGCAAACTGCAAGGCGTCAAAATCACCGATGGCACAAATTTAAACATCATAGACTTAGTCAAAATCAATCAACCATCCATCGGCAAGAATCCAACGTTTGCGGGAATCAATCAAACCAGTTTGAATTTACTCAAAATGATTCAATCGGATTCCCTTTTTAATGTGGATGTGTATGTTGATAGCTTACCTACTGATATGTGGACGGCTCTTAGTGATGTTAAAAAATCCAACAGCCACATTGACGCACTCAATATCATCTTAAAAGAAAATGCGTTAATTTCTAGCCACGCGTTTTTATCTTTGCAGGATGCGTATAACCAAAAACCAAGCGCCAATACCACCCAAACTAACGTAGCGGGTTTGAAATTAGATTCAAGCAAAATCAACAATTTAATTTGGAATATAGCGGATATTCAAGATATTGATAATGTAGACGCGCCCATTATTCACCTTGTACCAACGCCTGCAGATAAAAATAAAATCATTAATATTGATTTTCAAAATACACTAAATGATTATGTGTTTAATATTCATGATATTCACAGTATGTTGAGCTCGTATTTTTATCAAGACGTAATAGGTCAAAATACGTTAGGCGTAAAATTCACGTTTAGTTTAAATAACGCTTTCAATATTGCAGACACGAGCGCTAACATCAATGCAAATATTGATGTCATTGCTCAACTGATTAAACTCAATAGCATCATTTTAAAATCCACCGATAACAATAGTATTCATTGGCATGTTGTTACCGATGAAATTCATGCGTTAAACGTTGATCCTAAAACCAATAAAGCCTTCGATCAAGCCAATGCCAATTTAATTGAAAAAATTAACGATTTTTTTGTATCCAATAAAGACTTATCGTTGCTTATTTACAATTCCATTGATCAGTTACGACATTTGGATTTATCTGCAATCTGGAATACCAATATTATTGTAAAAGTTGCCAGTTCAGCGAGCAGTAGCACTGAACCTGTGACGATTTTAAATAGTTGGCATCATTTAACCATTGATTTATCGAATATAAAAGACATCACCCATGTCAATGTGAGTAGTAATTACAATAACATGGCAGATGTGAAAGTCACAACACGCGGCAATCACGTGATGGATTTTAATATTGAAGATATTGATTTCACGCAATTGACAAAATCTGCTTTTAAAGGGATTGATGCTGCTGAACTCACACTTCATGTTGATGTTAACACCATGTGGTCTGTGTTATCGCATGTAGATGACCACACGAGTTTAATTATTCAAGATACCGCAAGTAATATTTCTAAATATTGGCCATCGCTCGTTGATCAACCATCGAGAATTAAAGAAATCATTGTCACTGATTCCCAAGCCATTACGGTCAATGATTTATTTTTCGATCCGCTCAACACCCGCGATCATTTTGCAAAATTAAATCCCAATAGCGGCGCTTTACTGCAAAAAGTAACCTATCAAAACGACAAGCAAGTTTTCAATATCGTCAATACCTTAGGCGGTATCCCCTCTAATGATTCTAATGGCGATGGAAAAGCAGATCTTTGGAATGCGTTAGCCAATTTGGGGCTAAAAAATACACTCAATTTCATTGATGATAATGAGAGCCTAACTCTCACAGTAGATGATTTAAGCGCTTTCCAAAACGCAAAAGCCAGTCATATTTTGAATGGCTATCGCTTTAATGGCAGCAACGTTCATATCGGGTTATCGACAACCGATAACGAAAACAAAGCCAATTTGGCAGATAACTGGGATTTCTTTTCTACACAAAATACGCCTCATTTATCGTTTAGCACCTCCAATGCAACGCAAATTCATCGACTCATCAATTCAACATTTAATCAGTTTATAGAAAAATTCAATACCGAATCCGCCACCATTCAAATTGCGGATTCTGTAGAAAATTTAACAACGTATTTTGACGATTTAGTCACGCTTCATCGCGTGGGCATTGATACTCAAATTTATATCACCGCGCCACACACGCCTTTACCCATTAAAACAACTATTATCGGGGATTTGGCAGGCAGTTTAGATAGCTTATTGCCCATGGGCGTTTTAGATGTTTCTCATGGTGTAATCAGTCAAAGCGATGCCGTCTCTGATGTGGATTGGTTTAAAGTCACGCTTGACGCTGGCGTGTCTTATCAAATTAACGTTGATGATACCCCCTCCGCAAAAGGAACGCTCGGCGATACCTATTTTTATGGCGTTTATGATAAGAGTGGCAAAGAAATAGAAGGCTTTAGAAACGACAACTCAAATGGCTCTAAAAACGCTGAAGTCATTTTCACACCTAAAGAATCGGGCATTTATTATTTATCCGCTGGCGCTTACTTTAGTGAAAACACAGGTGCGTATAAATTATCTATTTGCCCTGTCTCACCAAGCGACTACACCCTTAACATCAATGCAAGCCAACTTAAAAGCCAAGACGCGTTCACCGTTTTAAACACGATTGAACAAAACCACACCTTATCAATAACGTTATCAAAAGAAGACAGTATCATCGATTTGTCGCGCTTATCATCAAGTACCCTCTCTAAACTTACGCTCAAACCCACTGATTTAACCATAAACAGAAGCGTCATTATCGATAATAAATCAAAAATCAGCATTGATTTGAGTGCGCTAAGTCACATTAAAAACAACGTGACAGAGCATATCACCAAAGAAGGTATTGAACTTGTTTTTACTGAGGACAACGGAAAATCCCATACAATCTCGCTGATTGGATTGCACGATAACGCCAACATTTCATTTAATCGCAATGTCGACATCACCTATCGAGATTTAGCAGCCACTATTTCAAGCAACTGGGCAGCATTAAAAAATATGCCTCACATCGCCCATATCGAGGTGGCTGATAACGAAATCGTCCATGTGCCCGATTTGTTTCACGTAGACAATAATGCCTCCATGAACTACGTCAACGCAAGTACCGTGGCGCTGCTCAAAAAATTCAATTTAACAAAAGACGCTAAAGGCTTTAGCGTTTTTATTGAAAACAACACGGGTGATGATGTCGTGCCTAATGCGTCATCACTTATGTGGACTAATTTAAAAAATATCGGTTTAACCGCGCCTGTTCATCTCGTGGCAGCTGGGAACAATTTAACACTTTCTGACAGCAGCTTAACCGCTATCAAAAATGCCATAGATAATCACATTATCGTTGATTTTCAATCACAAAATACGGGCAATATTGATTTTAACGGTGATTTCACCAAAATAGGCGGCATTACCGATTCGAACGTTTTTGAGCGAAATCCAAATAGTCCCCCCATTAAGTTAGATGCAGCAGGCCTAGCCAATCCTATCGATACTACCGTGGTTACGAGCATCGTGCAATCGGGCATTTACGACGCGTTGACGACAACAGGCATCACGCCTTACTACTATTTAATCCCTAAAATTTCTGATTCAGCGCATACCATTAGTCAAAATTTAGCGAATATTCAAAAATTTGAAACATTCTTCACTAATACCCAAATATTGCTCAGTGATAACACCTTTCCCGTTATCACCGTCCATAACATAAAAGACATCAGCACCTATCAATCGGTATTAGACTCCATTTCCAACGGCAGTTACGGGTTGCAGATAGCCGATACATGGCATGATTTAAGCGCATTAAATTTAGCTACTAATGAGTTAGGTTTTGCAACGCTAACGATTACCCCTACTGATCTAGGTGATAGCGATCACGCTCAAATCGCGTTAACCGTACCAAGTAACACCGAAATTCATATCGATTTGACTGCGTTCTCCCAAATCACCAAAGTCGTTAAAACCGTTACCGACAAAAATGTCACACTCGCTATCTCGCTGCAAGATGATCCAATAACGCATACGTTGACACTCAAAGGCGCCACCTCTCAATTTGTCGTGATTCAAACACCGCATTTATCTAACCTTGTTTCTGTTCCTGTATCTAATGCAAGTCTTGGAAAAGAGATATCGGCATCGGAGGCGCTGTCCTATGCAGTAAATCATGTTGGCACCTTTGACGTTCACGATTCAAAAGAAAATATTATTGCTCACCTAAGTGATCTCATTGCCGTCAATACAGCAGGAAAACTGAAAAGCATTATCGAAAGTTCAAGTTTACCCCTTGATTTAGGTAATATGTTAAGCGCTTATGATTTACCCAGAGCAGGCGTGACAGATAACATCATTACAGCGTCTAATGTTCCCTTTGTTTTTAAAAAATTGGGCGCCAATGATAAATTTTCAATTTATGACACCGCGAGCAACATATCCAAAAACTGGCAAAGTATTTTAAATAACAGCCAAAAACTAACGTCAATCACCGTTACGGATAATGGCTCGATTAAAATTCCTCTACAAATCGATGCACTAGGGCAGATTAAAAATTTGGATGTCATTGGAAAAATACAAAATCCTAGCCAAACGAACGTGCTATTTGAAACCGATTCTCCTTCCGTTTTCACTAAAGAACTCGCTATCGTGGATAAACAATTAGCGACGTCAAAATTAAATATCGCTTTAGCTTATACAGGGGGCGCACTCAATATCACTATCTTAGATATTATTGGATTTCAAATGAGTGTTTTTTATGGCGGCGCGGTGAAATTGCTTTACATGAACAGTGTAGACCCATTGACCATGCATCTAACGGGAAAACTAAGCGATTTATCCGGTTTCACCAATTCGAACATTATAAAACGTGATGCGACATTAAAGAAAATTCCGCTAAGTATCATTTTTGATAACCCCGATTGGAATGTAATTGATTCTATTCCATTGATCGATGGTATTTTAATGTCGCCGCTTTATAGCGAAATTATGACGGGCACGTCTTTTAACAAATTTGATAGCCTCGTTATCAAATCCGTCTCGTTTAATGAACTTTATACTGATTTGACCAATATTAAACAGTTCAAGGATTCGTTAACAAATAGCTTAAGCATTACTTTAAATAATAATGAAACGATAAAGTTAAGCGCAAACATGCTTTCTGACGATGTTAAAAAGTATATTTTTAACAATTTAGATACCTCATCACTCAAATCGTTTGTCATAGAAGACAAAACCAGTGAATTAGCAAAACTCGATCTCAGTCAAATTCAAAATACAGGCAACTTCACCGTCAAACCGACAGATTTAGATGGGCATATCAGCGCGATAATGACAAATAACGGCACAATCAACGTTGATTTGTCAGCATTTGATCATTTGATTATTGATAAACAACCCAACGCCCAAGGCGGAACGGATGTCATCATAATCAAAGACGGCGTATCAACTACCATCACATTTGATCATGTTTCACCGGCTAATTTAAAAATCACTTATCAAGATACAAATCAAACAAACCAGTATTTACATCATACCTCCGCTTCAGATTTGAGTTTGGATGCAGCAAATAGTGGCGAAAAACTCATCGTGACCGATACGCTCGCTAATATTTGGGAAAATCGCGACAAACTGATCAATAACGACACTATTGCACGTATCAATGTATCTGATGCAACGGGGAAAATTGATATCAAAGCGTTAGACAACACCAGTATCGAGTTATTGACAAGCCCTAAGATTTATCTGCAAGCCACCAATGAAATTATTATACATACAACTGGATTGAGTGATTATATGTGGGTGCCTTTACTCATGGCAGGAAGAGTCCCCGTTTTACATATTATTTTAGATAATGATAATCCCTACATTACCAATGATGACGCGCAAGCTTTTCAGCAAATCCAGGCGAATAGTCAAACAACCGCAATGGATTTAACTATAAACAGTCGATATGTCACGTTCAAAGTGTCAGGCCCTCTTCCCATTATTACAGAACAACAAAAACAAGGGTTAAAATTTATTAACGTCAACAAAATCATTCTTGACGGTTTACCTCAACAAATAGACACAAGCATCATAAAAAATATTGCCGACTTGGGTGTCTTACAAGCATGGAAAGCCAATTCGACGGTGCCTAAAAATAACGATATGCTCTATCACGTCACCGATTCAGCAGACAAAATCACTGCTAACTTTGATCAACTCGTGCTGTTTAGCGAACTATATAGCACGGATATTGCCTTTTCTAACGAGTCAAAACTGCCTATTATTTCACTCTCCGCCAAACAATTCATTGACGGAAAATCACTCTTAACCAAATTGAGTAGCCATTATTTACTCTCCATTACTTATGATAAAAACGATGCGAAAACACTCGATTTACGCAGTCTATCCAACACCTCTGTTGAGCTAAAGCCTAGCGATTGGTCAGCGGCAGCGGCGCTAGGCGATATTAAATTTGATGCGTCATTAAAAGGCATTGATTTAACGGCACTGACTTTCTCTGAATCCAATCTTGCTGCCGTAAAGAGCGCTGTTGCAAATGCAAATAGCAATATCACCCTTTATGCCCCCCTTATCGCCTCTGGGGACAGCGTCGATAATTCAAAAATTATCGCGGGCGTGGCAACCGATATTTCGGTTTCACAAGTGCTTACCTACGCATTAAACCCCACTGTCAAAGCCATTACGCTCAAAGATACCGCAAGTAATATAGAAAACGGCTGGAGCCAAATCATTCAAGCGTATAAATACGGCAAATTGACTGGTTTAATCGTTACCGATTCGGGAACCATCAAATTACCGCTACTTAACGATATTGAAAAAAACATCACACAGTTAATGGATAAAAATTCACTTCAGCAATTTGTCTACTGCATGGATGCAAAAGACGTGGCAACTAGTGATGTGTCAGCCATTATCGTCAATAGTAGTGCATTTGATATCAATAAATATTGGTTAAAATTGGCAGAAAAAGCTAACGCTATTCATGACATTATCGTCAACGACCAACAACCCGTGATAGTGGAGAATTTGTTTCATTCTGCACTCGATTCGACTGGTAATTTTAATCAGGCAAATCAAAACAGCCTTCAATTAATCAACAATCTCTCTAACACGCAAAGCGTGGTCATTGAAACACGCTTTTCAGATAGCCGCAGTCAAATTGACATCAATGAATTGCCTTTGGGAATGTACGCCACTTTAAGTCAGCTAAAAACCGAAATGAATGGCGCGGATATCCATTTGGTGGCAAGTAATAAAGTCGATACCACCATTTCGACACACGACCTGTTATTCCTGCAAGAAAATATCAAAAAGAACGTAGTGGAAGATTTCACCCTAGAGTCATTTAATAATTCAAAAGACAATCCATTGATTATTACATGGGATAAACCAGATTTTACCTATGCACCGTTAATTACCAATGTAGATACGCTGCATCTTGCTGAAAAATTCAATGACAATGACAATGACAAAACGGCCGCAGGCGGCATTCAATTTAGTGAATCGGCGGTATTTAACGCGCCACAGGTGAGTGACTTTATCAAATCGTTTATTTATAAGACACTTCAAGACATGAAGTTTTATGAGTATTCGAGCATTCCCGCCATTAGTAAAATTGAAGATTCGGCGAGTGCGATTGAATCTAATCTTGGTGCAATTTCAACCTTGATTACGCAAACGCCGAAATTATTTGGCGTCAATTATGACTATATCAATTTGCAAACAAGCACCGTTGACCCGACGATTCAAATCAATGACGGTGCTCAAGTGCTGCAAATAGTCAGCAGCGATGTTGCGCGTTTTGCCCCTGCGCTTAAAGCCATTGAGGGAAGTTATCTGCTCGTCATAAAAGGAAGCGCTAGCGAATTGAATTCGATGGATTTGAGTTTGCTCGATATTGCAAAACATCCCAATATTAAAATCGAACTCAAGCCAACTGATTTAAAGAATGATATCACCATCAAAGCAATGTATACGTTTGAGGAAAAAGACAGCTCGGGCAAAGTGTTAAATACTTATCAAACCCCAAGTTCGTCAATTATAAGTGTGGATTTAACCGCCTTATCCTCAGTCAAGACGATTGTAGCGCCACCTGATTTATTGGCTAATGGCGAACTGGCCAAAGATGTTGTCACGGTAACGGATAACAAAGGTCAAACGCACGCTATTTATCTTCCCAATAAAAGTATTATGACGGTCTACAAACCGCTTGATTTGATTGCAGAATCGGCATCGTCCTCGTTAAATACAGAATTTGTGACGGTTGCAGAGGCGTTAAAAATTGCCGCTAATAACAAGGTAACGACACTTAAAATTAAAGACGGCGCGTCAGAAATAGCCAGTCATTTTGACGACCTTATCAATATAGAACGCGCGGGAAAATTGCTTGATGTCTCGGTGAATGATCCTTTAGATGGTCAATATGTGTTGCCGTTCCCCAAATTAAGCACGACTAATCAAAATTTATTAGCGAGTAAGGTCATCAATCTAACGCAATGGAATGCAAGCACGTCAGATATTGCTAAAAAGTTTGCGAATAGCAATGTCACCTCTATTGATGTCATTGATTCGCTAGCCAATATTCAAAAAAATATTGATATTTTGCAAGCAGATAACAGCAAAATCCACACCGTATCGTTTACCGATAAGAATACGCAAAATGTTCTCAATTTAACTTATGATCAATACGCAAACGATGTAGACGTGTTAGCCAAAATATCAAATTTACATTCCATTGTGGTGACGTCAGGAAAATTCACCAATTCGTCAAGTTTTTATAAAGCAGGCAATTCAACAGATTCGCTCAATTATGTCGGTGTATTGAAAAATCTGGATGTAGACCATAACAACGTCATCCTAAAGTACAACGCCACTAAAAATGAAGTTATTACGCTAACGCATTTCAATACTGGGGATAGTGTGCAATTCATTGGAGCAGACAATAAAGCTGTCAGCATTGATCAATTACATTTCTACAATACAAGCGTGGATAAACAATTTGGCGTGTTAATTTCGACTAACCTCGCCAATCAGAACACGTTTAATGGCGTTTTCATTGCTGGGTTAACGTTATCCATGCTCAACAAAAATGCAACTGATGACATTATTTTTGATGATAACACGTCAGATAATCTCAATCTTGAGACATATCAAAGTCATATTGCAATTGTAGGAACTCCATTACACAGTTAAGACATATCCGCTCGCGGCAGCACTGATATTAATTACGTCACGATTTTTTATGCAAACTCACAATATTACTCACTTCCATTTATGAAAAAATCACATTCTATTAGTAAGTTAGTTCATATTGTAGCTGTAATGCTAACGCCAAACGTATGGGCGAATGATATAGCGCCATCAACAGATCGTCCAAGTTTACATCACCCCCCTCGTCCCGATTTTTTATCTGAAAAACAGGGATTTACGTTACCCAAAATCCCCGATACCAAAACTATCGCGCCACAACGGGAAAATCATTATATTGAGCAATACCGTTTTCAAGGCAATACGGTCTTCGATGAATCGCAGCTGCAAACACTCACGCTGCCTTACAGGGCAAGAAGCGTTCGCATTGATGAACTTGAAGATCTTCGCCAACAAATCACCCATTTTTACATCGATCATGGCTACATCAATTCAGGGGCGCGAATTCTACCCAATGCGCTAAAAGAGGGCGTCTTAACGTTTGATATTGTTGAAGGTAAACTCGATGACGTGCAAATTCACGGTCAAGAACGCCTAAATGAAAATTATATTAGAAATCGTCTATTAAATGATGAGCCGCTAAATATCAATGACGTAAAAGAAAAATTCCAACTCTTGCTCACCGATCCGCTGATTTCATCGATGCAGGGAAGTTTACTGCCAAGTGCACAGTCAAATCGTAGCATTCTCTCTATTGATGTCACGCGTGCACGTCCTTATCAAGTCACCTTCTTTGGCAATAACTATCGACCGCCTTCCGTTGGTGGTGAAGGTGGGGGTGTGAGCAGTTGGGTGAGCAATCTAACGGGCCTCGGCGATACATTAAATTTTACGTTTCAAGCCAGTGAAGGAACGCAGCTCTATAGCGGTGGTTGGAGTATGCCTATTTTCAATCAAGGCACACAGGTTTATTTTAATTTTACAGAAGGCGATTCGTTAATTATTGAGTCACCCACAAATAATAGTGATATTAAAAGTAAAGTGCATAACATTGAAGGCGGTATTAGCCACCCACTGATTGAAAGTCTTCAACGGAAATTGACGATTGGAAGTAGTTTTGCGGTTCGCCAAAATGATACTAGCCTTCTTGGCGACTCTTTCTCGTTTAATGAAGGGGTAAATAGTGGGCAAACTCAAGCCACTGTTGTGCGTTTTTATCAAGAACATATTGAGCGCAGAGAAGAACAAGTCTTAGCGCTGCGCTCAACGTTTAGTGTCGGCCTCAATGCCTTAGGCTCAACTCCACAAACCAACATCAATTTTCCAAGCAGTGCATTTTTTACATGGCTTGGTCAAGGTCAATACGCGTATCAAGTGTTTGATAATGGTTCACAAATCGTATTGCGCGGTAATGTTCAAGTCAGTAACAGTTCACTTTTGCCCATTGAACGCTTAGCCGTTGGCGGTGTCAATACCGTTCGCGGTTATAGAGAAAATGAATTAGTCCGCGATGAAGGCTTTAATAATAGCGTGGAATTTCATTATCCCTTGCTTGGCGAACCCAATGCAAAGCGGTTTCTCTCGCTTGTTCCGTTTGTCGATTACGGTGGCGCGTGGAATAGAAATCAATCTGCACGCTATTTGCTCTCAACGGGTTTGGGTTTGAATTGGAAATTTGACCAATTCAATGCCGAATTTTATTGGGCGCATAAGCTCAACGCGCCTGAAATCAATCAACATCACGATTTGCAAGATGAAGGCATTCACTTTCAACTCAAACTGGATGCTTTCTAATGAAAATGACTCGCCTACTGTCGTTGAATCTCCTGTTAATGGCGATTACGCCACTGCATGCAGCGCAACTTGAAACGAATTTACAATACGGCCTCGCCTGTAAACAACAAGGCCTGCTTTATCAAGCACAGCAGTCACTTGAGAAAGAACAAGTCAACGAAAATCCCGAGCAACGCACTCAAGCCATGGGTGAATTAGGCAGTATTTATCTTCAACTCCATCGCTATCATGAGGCGAAACCGTTACTCGAGCAAGCCTTTGAACAATCGCCAGACGCGAAGAAAGCTTATTACGCTAACTTGCTAGGCAATTTATATACACATCAAAATGAGAGTACGCTATCACAATCGTATTACACCAAAGCACTAGCGTTAGCGGTCAACGATAAAGTTCTCAATACTCGCATAGCATTAAATTCCGCACGAGGTCTACCCACTTCGGAGCATTTACTCGCACTGGTGAAAATCAATCATCAAGTCGACGAAATTTTAGATACAAAAGAGCAAATTCTTCTCCGTCTTAATTTAGGTGAACAAGCTCGCGCATTAGGGCAGAATGGATTGGCATTAGCCTATATCTCTTTTGAAAAAGCCACCAAAACGAGCGCAACGCAATCGCCTCGAATGCAAGCAGAAAGTCTTGATGCGCTGGCATCACTTTACGAAGATCAAAAACGCAATGAAGAAGCCCTACATCTCACTTGGCAAGCATTGTCACTCATGCAAAGCAGCAATGAACGTGATGTGCTGTTTGATTTAGAATGGCGTCAAGGGCGATTATTGCACCAACAAGGGCAAACCGCACAGTCAAGAGCCGCTTATCAACGCGCTGTCGATCATCTTGAGATGATTCGTCAAGATATTCCCGTGGATTATGAAAATGGGCAATCTTCCTTTCGTCAAACGCTTGAACCCGTTTATTTAGGTCTTGCGGATTTGTTACTTGAGCAAGCAAAACAAGAAGTCGGCGAGAATAAACAACAATTACTGCGAAAAGCCCGCGATACGGTCGAGCTTATCAAGCAAACCGAATTGGAAGATTTTTTAGGCTCAAGATGTCGCGTTGAAAGTGCGCGTCAAACCCAAATTGAACAAATCGATTCGAAAAC
>Ga0114977_10001864_pt1 | contig 13843 bp, 9 predicted proteins | sample S_130805_MF_Meta_FD_87026 | JGI IMG/M metagenome (GOLD analysis project Ga0114977, IMG submission 87026) | Freshwater microbial communities from Lake Simoncouche, Canada to study carbon cycling - S_130805_MF_MetaG | ecosystem: Environmental > Aquatic > Freshwater > Lake | place: Lake...
CAAATATCTTCATCGTGCAAGGTAGGTTGAGATCCTATTTTCGAAAATCTCTCTGTAATCATATTCAAGCGCATTACATCTCTATTCATTTCATTTACAATAGATTCATCAGTTCCATTTTCACGCAAATAATCAACCCAAGCCATTAATGAAGATAAAGGCGTTCCTAACTGATGAGCAGTTTCTTTGCTCATTCCAACCCAAACCTGATCTTGTTCTGCTTTTCTAGATGTACTAAATAATACATAAGCAATCATTAAAAAAAGCCCAATAACACCAAACTGGATATATGGATAATATTTTAATTGAGTAAGTAATGGCGATTGCTCATAAAAAATATAATTTTTTGTTCCTTCGCCTAAATCAACTAATAATGGCGTATTTTGACTTTCCATCAATATTAATGTTGATTTTAGATTTGATTCGGAACTAATTTTATTTGAATTAATATTGCCGGAAGCTATTACATTTAGTTTTGTTGAATCAGTATAAATTACTGGAACTGCGGCACTATTAATTGCAACTTCTGAAATAAAAGATTTTATTAAACTATCAAAAACAACTTTAATATCATTAAATAAACGACTGTCTTTATAATATAAATAATTTTTTTGCCCTTTATAAACATCAATAATAACAGGCTGATACATTTTTTTTATAGCTTGTAATTCGTGCTGCATGCTTTCTTTATTATTTGCAATAATAGAATCGAAATTTCTTGAAGCGATTACGTTATTATTATCATCAGTTAAAATTACTGGCACGGTGGTGTTATCCTGTAATACTTGTAAAACAAACGAAATGTCAGACAGGTCGTTATTTAGTTGCTTTGTGGCTAAAGCATATAATTCAGCTTTTTTTCGCTCTTCAGTTTGAAGTTTTTGAAAAAGTACATTTGTAAATTTTACAAGTTTGGCTTTCTTTTGAACAGCATCAGCCCACAATTTTATTTTATTCTTTTCGTCGTTAGCAATAGAATTAACTAGTTGATTAGTGTACCATAAAGAAGTAAATACAATAACAAGCGCTACTATAAATAGTATCAATTTCCATTGTTGTTTTTTAGAATAAATATTCATTATATGATTACAATTTACGGATTAAATTAACGAAATTATAATTGATATATTGTAGTAAGAAATGTCAATTTTTAAAGGCAGCCTGTTCTTCCACCGTCAACCGGTAAGTTAATGCCCGTAATGTAAGATGCAGATGGTGAAGCTAAAAAACAAACTGCATTTGCAATTTCTGACGCTTCGGCAAAACGAGCCATCGGGATTTCAGAAATCATTTCTTTAGTTACATCATCTTTTGCATGCCCAGTTTTAGCAGATTTATTATCAATGATATTACTTAATCGTTGGGTAGCGGTTGCTCCAGGCAATACATTGTTTACGGTAATATTAAATTTAGCGACTTCACCTGCTAAGGTTTTACTCCAATTTGCAACAGCTGCTCTAATTGTATTTGATACACCAAGGTTTGCTAAAGGTTGTTTAACAGACGTAGAAATGATATTAATAATTCTTCCGTATTTAGCATTTTTCATACTTTCTAAACAAGCTTGCGCCAAAATATGATTACATATTAAATGGTTATTAAATGCCGAAAGAAATTCTTCTGTTTTTGCTAAATGAATTGGCCCTGCTGGAGGTCCACCTGTATTATTAATTAAAATATGAACCAATGGCTGACGTTGTAAATACGCTTCCACAATTAGTTTTAACTCATCAGGTTTACTAAAATCAACACACAAATAAGAATGTAATTGACCAAACGAAGTATTTAATTCTTGTTTCGTTATTTTTAATGCATCTTCATTGCGAGCAATCAATGTAACACTTGCTCCTAAGTTTGCTAATTCTATGGCAATAGCTTTTCCTATTCCTTGTGTGCTTCCGCAAACAATCGCATGTTTATTTTTTAAATCTAAATTCATAATAATTTATTTTTTATTTTCTTTTTAATGCAAAAAATTCTTTTAATAGCTTAGAACATTCTTCTTCTAAAACACCTTTAACTATAACTGTTTTTGGATGTAACACAGGTTGATTTAATTTTGAAAAACCTTTTTTATCATCGCTTGCCCCATATACTACTTTAGTAATATGACTCCAATATAAAGCTCCTGCGCACATTAAACAAGGTTCTAGAGTTACATATAAAACACATTCATTTAAATATTTACCACCAATAAAATTTGCTGCTGAAGTAATAGCTTGCATTTCTGCATGTGCCGTAACATCATTTAATAATTCAGTTAAATTATGAGCTCTTGCTATTATTTTATTTTCGGCTACAATTACTACTCCAACAGGTACTTCATCAGCATCATACGCTTTACGTGCCTCTTTCAAGGCTTCGTTCATAAAATATATGTCGCTGTATAATTCCATTATGTTATGCTCAACTAACTTATTTTATAATTTTGATAAAGCGTTATTTAATCGCGTAATCACTTCGTCTTTTCCAATTAAGGCCAACATATCAAATAATTGAGCGCCGCCTGCAACTCCTGTAGTTAAAACACGAACCAGTTGCATATCTATTTTGCCCAACTCTGGTTCAACTTCTGTAAATAAATGATGAATAGAATCAATACTCCAAACATCTAATGCTACTAATTTTTCAGCTAATTTAGAATAAGTTAATTTTGACGTTTCATTCCATTTTTTCGTCATCACTTTTTCGTCATAGCTTGTTGGGGCAACAAAAAAGTATGAACCTAAATCATAAAATTCATTTACAAAATGAGCTTTCTCTTTTATTAACCTACAAAATTCAACTATAAAAGCTTTGTCTTTTTTTATTCCTTTTTCTTCTAACAATGGCATAACCGATTCGGCTAACTCCTCGTTAGTTCGCATACGTAAATACTGTTGGTTAAACCATTTTGTTTTTTCAGGATCAAATTTTGCACCCGATTTATTTACACGCTCAAAAGAAAACTCGTTAATCAATTCTTCTCTTGTCAAAATTTCTCTGTTGTCGCCTGGATTCCAACCTAACAATGCTAACATATTTATAAATGCATCAGCAGTAAATCCTGATTCACGGTAACCGATATAACTTTCGCCAGTACGCTCATCATGCCAGTTAATTGGAAACATAGGCAAACCCGATTTATCTCTTTTAGATAATTTTCCGTTACCATCTGGCTTTAAAATTAAAGGTAAATGAGCCAATAAAGGCATTTCAGATTCTAATCCTAAATAACGGTAAATTAATACATGTGATGGTGCACTAGGTAACCATTCTTCGCCACGAACGGCATGTGTAATTTTCATTTCAATATCATCCACAATATGTGCTAAGTGATAAGTTGGCATTCCATCAGATTTTAACAAAACCTTATCATCAACCTGAGTTGAATTTACAGTAACCCAACCACGAATAATATCATGGAAACGAATTTCTTCGTTACGAGGTACTTTTAAACGAACTACGTAAGGCGCTCCACTTTCTAATAATTTTGCAACTTCATCAGAACTTAAGGCTAATGAGTTTTTCATGTTTTGACGAGTAACGGCGTTGTATTGAGGAGCTACAACTTTTGCAGCTTCAAGCTTTTTACGCATTTCATCTAATTCTTCTGAAGTATCAAAAGCTAAATAAGCATGCCCCGACTCTATTAATTTATCTGCATACTTTTTATAAATTCCTAATTCTTTACGCTCACTTTGGCGGTAAGGAGCATAAGGCCCATCACCAAAACCAACACCTTCATTTGGTTCAATACCACACCATTTTAATGCTGCAATAATATATTCTTCAGCACCATTTACATAACGCGTTTGGTCAGTATCTTCAATACGTAATACGAAATCGCCACCATTTTTTTTCGCAAATAAATAACTAAATAAAGCGGTGCGCACTCCACCCATATGCAAGCCTCCTGTTGGACTTGGTGCAAAACGTAATCTTACTTTTTTTTCCATAATACTAAATAAGGTACAAAGATATTATTTACAATGGTTTTAAGAAAAATAAGTAACTTCACTTAACAAAAAATATAATATGCCGAACCCTACATTTAATCCATTTTTTATAGCAATCAGCTACATACTAATGATGAGATTTTAAAAACTGCCTCAGAACTCTTATTTAAAAGCTTATCAAAAGATAAAATTTTAAATGGATTATTAGTAAAATAAAAAGTTATTTCTAAACCAATTCTAATTTTTTAAGTCGATTTTAAATAATGCTATAAATTGTAGCAATCAATTGCTATTATTTATTAATAATTTTGTGTTAATAAATAATAGAGATATGGAAACCGTTACAGCAGATTATTTTAAAGGTAGAGGAGCGCAATTTAATCCTCATAATAAATTTAGTAAATCTAACTACGTACAAGCATTTCCAGAAGTGCTTGATGAGCCGATGCTTGTATCTCAAAAAACTGAGATAATTTATACGTATCCAAAAACAATTATTAATAAAGTTGAAAGTACTGATATTGGAATGGCCTATTCATTAAACCCATACCAAGGTTGTGAACATGGCTGTGTATATTGTTATGCTCGTAACACACACGAATACTGGGGTTATAGCGCTGGCTTAGATTTTGAACGTAAAATAATTGTCAAAAAAAATGCTGCAGAATTATTAGAAAAAGAATTCAGTAATAAAAACTGGAAACCACAACCAATAATGCTTTCTGGCAATACGGATTGCTATCAACCTATTGAAAAAGAATTACAAATTACAAGAAGCATTTTAAAAGTTTGCTTAAAATATAAACATCCAGTTTCTATTATCACCAAAAACACATTAATTATTCGCGATATTGATATTTTAACCGAATTAGCAGAAATGGATTTAGTGCATGTCATGATTTCGGTTACCGGAAACGATGAAAAAGTCCGCTTATTATTAGAACCAAGAACATCTTCTTATACAAAAAGAATGGAAGTTATTGCAAAACTCACTAAACACGGCATACCTTGTGGCGTAATGGTTGCACCAATTATTCCTGGTATTAATCACCACGAAATTCCAAAAGTAATTGAACGTGCTGCAAATGCAGGCGCAACAAGTGCCGGTATAACCATTGTGAGATTAAATGGTGCCGTTGAACATATATTTAAAGATTGGTTGGTGAAAAATTTTCCAGATAGAGCTTCTAAAGTTTGGAATCAAATAAGTTCATGCCACGGTGGTAAAGTTGGTGATAGCCGAAAAAGTGTCCGTATGAAGGGCGAAGGAGTTGTTGCTGAATCTATTATGCAATTATTTCAGGTTTCTAAAACCAAATTTATGCAAACAAATAAAGAATTTAAATTCCAACTCAATTATTTTAATTACAAAGCTGGAGATAAGCAATTGTGTTTGTTTTAGGTTTATTAATAGTTTAATAGATTTTTCATATGAAATAAAGCAAAAAACACACTATTTTCAATAATTTGAGGGAAAATACTGTTAAAATGATAAAAACTGGGTTACCTTTAGCTTTTAACAGTATTAAAAGGAACAGACTTTATGTCGAAAGTAACTTACACAGACCTAGATTTTATAGAAGGGCTAAAGCATAATAATGATGCTGTGTTGCGTGCTTTATACAAAAAGTATTATAACCTCGTTCTTAAATATGTTGTAAACAATAGCGGAAATAGCGAATCTGCAGCTGATATTTACCAAGAAACTTTAATTGTGCTATATGAAAATGTACAAAAACCTGGTTTCGAGTTAAATTGCCAGTTGCAAACGTATATTTTTTCAATTGCCAAGCGCTTATGGTTAAAACAATTACGGAAAAACGGAAGCACCTTTAGATTTAAAGATGACCAAGAAAATGAAGTAGTTGATGTGACTGATGAAATAACTGATCACTTGAAAAAGGAATCGGATATTGAAAAAATGAATGCGAGTTTGGAAGATTTGGGTGAACCTTGTAAAACTATTTTGAAAGATTTTTATGTTTATAAATTAAACATGGATCAAATTTCAGAAAAATTTGGTTATACAAATTCTGACAATGCTAAAACGCAAAAGTATAAATGTTTACAACGATTAAAACGAAGTTTTTTTGAAGATTAAAAAGAAAGAAAATGAGAACAACCAATTTATTTGACAATTATTTATTTGGAACAATTTCCAATCAAGATAAGCTTGACTTTGAAGCACGTTTAAAAAGTGATACTGAATTTGCATTAGCTTTTGAAAAACACCGCACCTTAATTGAAGGTTTAAATCAACATGAGCAACGTTTAAATATTAAACAAATTTTCGCTACAATTCACCAACAAGAGTTTGGTAAAGACGCAAAAATAATTTCAATTAAAGAAGGATTTGTTAAAAAACATGGTAAAACAGTTGCTGTAGCCGCATCAGTTGCAGTGATTGCAGTAATAAGTACAATGACAATTTTAAGCACTGGCGGTTATTTATTGAAACAACAAAGCAACGCCATCACTGACTTAAAAAGAGATGTTAATGAATTAAAATATTCTCAAGATGCAATTATTGAAGGAATTAGTGGCTTAGGGAGCGCAAGGCCTAAAAAATATGCTCCTGCAAATATTGAAGGAACAGGTTTTGCGTTAAACAATAAAGGTTATTTTATCACAAGTTTACATATGGTAAAAAATGCTGATTCGGTTTTTGTTACCAATTCGGTTTTAGAAAGAGTTTCTGCAAAATTAGTCGCTACAGACAATGCTTTGGATATTGCCATTTTTAAAATGGAAAATTCGGAAGTTTTAGAAAAAACTATTTTTCCATTTTCATTTAATAATCATCATTCAGAAATTGGCGATAAAGTTTTTACAATTGGCTACCCGCGTAAGGATATTGTTTATGGTGAAGGCGCTTTAAGTTCTTTATCAGGTTACAATAATGATACAACCATGTTTCAGGTTTCTATTCCTGTAAATCCAGGAAATAGTGGTGGTCCGTTAATGGATGAACAAGGCAATATTATTGGTGTTATACGTGGCAAACTAAGTAATGCTGAAGGAACTGGCTTTGCTGTAAAATCAGACTTATTGAAACAAGTTATTGATTCATTAAAAGATGAAACTTTAAAAACTGAATTAGTTTTAAATACAAAAAAATCATCCTTGAAAGGATTAAAACGTAGCGAGCAAATTAAGAAAATGCAACCGTTTGTTTTTAATATTATGGTTTACAAAAAGTAAGATTAATAAATAATCTGAAATTTAATTAACTTTTCCTTCTTCTTTTTTAGCAAAATATTTTTTGAAATTATATGTGAACGTTAGCATATAATATCTGTTCAATACATTAGTTTGTGAATCTTGAATATAACTATCTGTATTTGTGCGCGCCACACTATTGTTTTGATTTAATAAATCATAAACTGTTAAACGAAGTTCAGCTTGTTTATTTTTTAAAAATTTATATCCAATTGCAGCATTCCACAATGAAATAGATTGATTAAACGCACTTGTTAATCCTGCATAATACATATTAGAATACTCACTTTGTAATACTAAACCTTTCCAAGGATTTAAAGTGATTTTTAATTTAGAATTTTGAGAAAAATAAGTCGTGTTTGATGAGGATTGAAGTGTGTTATTAATATTACTATAAGATGAATTAGAAGAAATTGTGAAATCAATTTTTTCACTAATATTGCTACTTAAAACTATCCCTAAACCACCGGTTGCCGTCTTTGCATAATTAATTTGCGTGTTAATTAAACCTGGAACATTGTTATAATTACCTGAAACATTTAAACTTAAATTAGTTTTAATTTTCTTGATTGGAAAAGTGTAATTAATAAATGAACGAAGCGAAAAATAACCATCTAAGTTAACAGGACGAATAATCTGAGAACCCTTTTTCAAAAAAACAGAATTGTAAACCGTTGTATCTTGATTAGCAATTAAGGTGCTATTTCCAATATAATTACTTGAATAATTTGCTCCTAATAAAGCAAAGAAAGAAGTTGCTTTAACTGTATTTACAGCCGAATAACGCATGTTTAAATTTTGCTGAAAATCTTGTTTCAATTCAGGATTTCCTGTACTTAATTGTAATGCATTTGTATTATTTATTACATCCTGCAACTGATCAATACTTGGTGCGTTATTGCTGGTTCGATAATTTATACGCAAGTTCTTTTTTGGTGAAAATTTATATTGAAATTGTGCCGATGGTAAAACAGATTCGAATGATTTACTTAATTGGTAGCTGGTTGGAATTTCTTGTTGTTTTGAAAGCAGAGCCCATTGATACGCGGCATTAATTGAAAAATTTATTTTAGGTTTCTGAAAGCGATAACCCAAACTTCCAGATTGTGATTGATACTGATTTTTATAAACATTAGTTAATGAACTATCTAAATAAGTATATGTGTTATCATTATTAAAACTATTAAACGTTCGTTTAGAAGAGTAATTATCAGTATAACTTGTTGAATAATCAACCAATAAAAAATTAAACGAATCAAGAGGCTCTGTATAAGAAGCATTCCCTTTAATACTATTTCCACTTTTTAATATAGTTGATTTTTGATCTATTGTATCAGCAAAAATAATTCCGGTGTTATAATAGGTATTTAAAGAATAAAGCGAATTATCTCCAGAATTATCAGTAATAGTGGGCGTTGCATTAATTGAAAACGTTCTTCCTCTTTTTGCAAACGAATGTCTGAATAAAATAAGAGCAGAAAGATTATACCCTGATAAATTAGATGAATTTGTATTTATAGAATTACTGATGTTTTGTAATTCTTTTGTATTAAAGCCCGCTAATTTTTTAGAACTATTATTTGTTTGAAATGATAATTTAGGTTGAATGCTAATTGTGTTTTGGGAATCTAATTTTGTTTCGATTTTAAAATTTAAGCGGTGATTAAAATTATCACTATTTGCATTGTTGGTTTCGTTATAAATTAAACCATTATTTGATCCTAAAATATATTGCTGAAGCAATGAAGATTTAGAATCATTCTTTGTCCAATTGAAAAAGTAACTCGAACTAACTTCTGTTTTTTTGCCCCATTTGTCAGAGTAATTTAATCCAAATAAAGATGTCGTATTAATTCCATTTTGATTATTAACCGAAAAATTATCACTTGCATTGCCAGAAGCGCCACCTTGTCCACCTCCGCCTCTTCTTCCACCACCGCCAGTAGATGCAATACTTGCAACAGCAAGCAAATCCTCCGAAGAAAAATTTTGTTCATTTATATTATTGGATTGTGCTAAAACCGTTATGCGTCTATTTCCTTTAAAAATATTGACAGATGCGCCACCTTTAAATTTATTTTCGTAACCATAACCACCATAAACTTTACCGAAAATTCCATTTCTAAATTGAGCCTTTGTTACAATATTAATAGTCTTACTCGCATTTCCATCATCAAAACCTGTAAATTGAGACTGATCACTTTTTTTATCAAATACTTGTACTTTATCAATAATTTCAGCAGGTAAATTTTTCAATACAGCATTAGCATCATCACCAAAAAAACGTTTCCCATCAACTAACACTTGCTTTACTTCTTCGCCTTGTGCTTGAACCTTTCCATCAACTATGGCTACTCCTGGCATCTTCGAAACTAAATCTTCAGCGGTTGCATCTTTATTTACTTTGTATGCTTTTGAATTAAAACTTGTTGTATCACCATTTTGTGTTGCTAAGGATATTTGGCCCTGAACCTTTACTTCCTTTAAGTTTAAAGAATTTTGCTTCAGAATAATAAAACCTAAATCAATTGGTTGAGATGTAATTTGAATAGTTCTAAAAACAGGATTATAACCTAATGATACTATTTTAAGAACGTAAGAATTTGCCAATATGTTTTCTATCTTAAAAAAACCGTCAATATCAGCTACCGTTCCTTTAACAAAAGATGAATCTTTAGCATTCAATAAAAAAACAGAAGACCCAATTGAAGCCTGTTTTGATTCGTCCATCAATTTACCACTGACGGATTGCACTTGCGAAAAAGTATTCGCGAAAAGAACAAAAAAAATAAATGTATATAAAAATTTAAGCATAAATAATAAAGCTTAAATATACGACTAAGCTTTTTGGAAAGACTAATTACTTGCTATATCTCACAACCATCTGGCCCACAAACAGCTGCTTCATTATTACTTAAATCAACGAGTTTGGTTTCATCATAAGCTTTATACAATGCTTGTAAAAACGTATCAGATTCTTGAGCACCTGAAATGGCATACTTTTGATTTAAAACAAAAAACGGAACGCCTCTTACTCCTATTTGCTGAGCTTGTTCAACATCTTGATGAACTTCATTAGCAAACGTATTTCCTTTTAACACTTCGCTCACCTCTTCTCTATCCATACCTATTTCCGTAGCTATTTTTAAAAGAGTTTCATAGTCAGCCGTATTTTTTCCTTCAGTAAAATACGCTGAAAATAATTTCTCTTCTAATTCATTTTGCAAATTATATTTTTTAGCTAAATGCGATAAACGATGTGCATCAAACGAATTAGCAACAACAGCTTTATCAAAATTAAAATCTAACCCAACTTGCTTGGCAATATCTGCAACCTGAGCAATGGTTTCAGCAGCTTGCTCTTTCGACCAACCTTTTTTTAATCTTAAATTTTCAATGGTATTTAAACTAGGATCTGTTAACGTACTTGGGTCTAATTGAAAACTTTTCCAAATAATTTTTATATCATCTTTATGAGGAAATTGCTCTAAAGCTTTTTCGAATTTTCGTTTGCCGATATAACAAAACGGACACATTACATCACTCCAAATTTCTACGTTCATATTTTTTATTATAAAAAAAGCTACCAATTATAAAGGTAGCTTCTTAAGGTTTAATTAAAATCTAACTAAATTTATTTTTCTAATTCAACTGCGCGTAATTTATTTAATTCAGCAATAACCATTTTACGTTTATCGTTAAATTCAGCAATTTTTTGTTTTTCAACATTTATTTTATCTTCAATTTCTTTCATAAATGGATTAACTCCTTTACTACTTGATTTAAAGAACCCTAAATTATTATCATACGTTTTAACACGACCATTAATTTCATCAATTTGTTTTTTCAAAAAGTCTGCTTCTTTGTTTAAAGCAATCTCTGGATTTTCTCCATTAACAAAACGTTCAATTTTTGATTTAAACTGCATCAACATTTTATCAGAAACACTAACGTTCATTTTATCATACAATTCATCCAACTTATTGTAAAATGCATCATTGATTCTTTTCTTATCTTTCATTGGAACCATTCCTGCAGCATTCCAATCTAACGAAAATTGTTTTAAGGCAGCATGATTAGAACTTGTATCATCTGATAAATTAAATTCTAATAACTTAGCTAATAAAGCTTCTTTAGCAACTAAATTAGAATCAAAACTTGCATCAACTGCTCCGAAGTGTGCTTTTTTAGCATCAAAAAAATGATTGCAAGCAGTGCGGAAACTATTAAATAATTTAGTTTCATCGCCACCAGCATGTGGAATTTTTTTCCATGCATCCTGAATTTTAATAATCACTAAACCTGTCTTTTGCCAATCAGTGCTATCTTTTACAGCATTTACTTTTGCAATTAATTCTTGTTTTTGAGCTTTAATGCCTCCAAGTTTTTCGTGCATCACATTAAAAAACGCTTTCTTTTTTTCAAAAAAAGTATCACATAAAGCTCTAAATTCTGACCACGCTTTATCGTTTTCTTTTGCATTAGCTCTACCAATAATTTTCCATTCAGCTTGAATAGCTGTTAATTCAGTTGTTAAATTATTCCAAGCTTGTCCGTTTGCCGTTTCTGCTTTTGCAATAATTTCTTTTATCTTTTCTAACAGCGAATTTTTCTTTTCTAGGTTAGCATCTTTTTCTTCTTCAACGCTATTGTAATGTGCCTTTAACGTTGAATAAGCCTCATCAATTGCTAAACGATAGGCTCCTTTTAATTCATCCCATTTATCATTTGGCACAGGCCCAATATCTTCCCAATCGTTACGGTAAATTTTAATTAAGCGTTCAGCTTCTTTAATATTTGTTTGATTTTTAATTCCTTTTATTTTTTCAAGCAATTCAGTTTTTAATTCGTAGTTACGTTTTAAATCATGCTCTTGTAATTGTTTTGATAAACTTAATTTATAATTAAATTTCTTAATTGCCTTACTATAATCTGCTTGAATCTCTTTGTATTTATGTGTAGAAACAGCTCCTGTTTCTTTCCATTGCTTTTGTAACTCAACTAATTTTTTAATGGCAGCTCCAATATTATCGCTAACCTGACTTAAATCATTAATTTTTGCAACTATTTCTTTACGAATTGCTAAGTTTTTACCTTGTTCAACAGCAATTTTAGCATCTTCTTCTTTTTTCTTAGCTTCAATTTTGTCAAATAATTTAGAAATTGTGACATCATCGGGGTGCTTGGCATATTCAAATTCTTTTGCTTTTCCGCCTCCGTCAACAAATTCTTGTTTAGCAGTTTCAAATTCTGAAGTCCATAATGTTTGATACTCTTTCTGCAGAGCGCGCATTTGGTGAGCAACAGCACTAATGTCGGCCGAGCCGAGCATTTCTTCTAACTTAGTAATAATCGCGTTTTTCATTTTTTCTTTTTTAAACCTTTAGTATTGGCTTTTGTTTTATTGTTTAATTTTATACCTATCAAAAATAAAGTAATTTTTTAGTTTGCAAAACTTTATATTGCTTTTTTTACTAAATATTTTAATTCTAAATAATGACCGTAATTGACACTGAGGCTCTAAACTTGTTAGATTTTCATAAAATAAAAAATGAGATAAGTTTATTTGCTCATAGTGATAAAGCCAAGCAAAAAGCTCAACAAATTTCTGTAATTCCAAATACAGAAGATTTAATAATTGAACTAAATCGTGTTGCTGAATTAAATACCATTATTTCAAACAATAGTTTTTTTCCAAGTCTGCAATTTGAAGATTTTAAAAAAGAAGTTACACTCTTATCATTAGAAGGAAGTATGCTTATTGAAGAGCAATTTTTTCTATTAAAACAATCAACCGAAATTGCAAATACACTCATTCGATTTTTTAAAACTAACAAAACCAATTTACCTTTTTTAACTGAACTCGTTTCAGGAATTGATGATAATAAATTCATAACAAAAGAAATAGATGCCATTATCGATTTTGAAATGAACGTAAAAGATAATGCATCAAAAGAATTACAAAAAATAAGAAATGATCTTCGCGAAAAAAGAAAAGAAAGTGATATTAAATTTAACCGATATGCCAACGAATTAAAAAAATTAGGTTTCTTAAGAGAGAACGAAGAAAGCTATTTTAATGGCCGACGCACACTTGCCGTTTTAGCTGAAAATAAAGGTGAAGTAACGGGTTTTGTGCATAGCAAAAGTGAAACAGGAAAAACCATTTTTATTGAACCAACTGCCTTAGTAAATATTAATAATGATGTTGCCGAATTAGAAATTGATGAGCGCAGAGAAATCAATAAAATATTAAGGGAATTAACAAATAAATTGCGTGTTTATTCGCCACAATTAAATCAGTTTTATTTTCTATTAATTGAAGTAGATGTTTTAAGAGCGAAAGCGTTATATGCACAAAAAATAAATGCTTGCATACCAACCATTAGTATTGAACCCGAATTAAAATTAGAAAAAGCATACCACCCTATTTTATTTCTTCAAAATAAAGAACATAAAAAACCTACTATTCCGTTAACAGTTCATTTACATAAAGAAGAGCATTTGTTGGTGATTTCAGGACCAAATGCCGGAGGAAAATCAGTAACACTTAAAACAATAGGACTTTTACAAACCATGTTACAATGTGGCTTATTAGTTTCTGTTGCACCAAACTCTGTGATGAGTTTTTTTAAACATATTTTAATTGACATTGGCGATACCCAAAGTATTGAACACGAATTAAG
>Ga0114977_10001865_pt1 | contig 13834 bp, 28 predicted proteins | sample S_130805_MF_Meta_FD_87026 | JGI IMG/M metagenome (GOLD analysis project Ga0114977, IMG submission 87026) | Freshwater microbial communities from Lake Simoncouche, Canada to study carbon cycling - S_130805_MF_MetaG | ecosystem: Environmental > Aquatic > Freshwater > Lake | place: Lake...
ACACTTTCCTAATAATATATCTAACTCATCAGGAAGTCCCCATTGTTCCGTATATGCTGTTAAGCATACCAATTTATCATGCTCCATAGCATAATGTAGATATTCATAAACAGCTTCTTGATACAAACTATTAAGCTCATCAAATACTTCTAATGTTATTGGATAATCATCAGATTTGAAGGTTACTTGATTAATTTCTATTTTATAAGGATTCATTTTATTCACCGTTGTTAATTCATTAATTTGTTAAACTACGGTGCTTATTATAATTATATTTTTAATAATGTCAACAGTTTCTTACTGCTCTGGTATAACATTTTGATTTATCAATCTCTGATGCATGCCATATCCCACCATCTTAGAGATTATATTGCCATTTTCTAGTAGCATCATCAAAATTTTCACCACCATTAGTGCATGTCCAATGCCAAAAATCTTCAAAATCATTTTTAGATTTTGCAATATATTCTAATTCTTCTATGGTGGGTAGTCTCCAATCAGTCTTATCATCAATCATCATCAATTGACAATACATCATGGCATCATACCAATTTAATAATTTTTCATATTCTTTTGGACTTATTTCAATATTCATATTATTCTCAATTATCCTCTACCATTATAACCATTAAATTAATGGTTATGATGGTTCAATAGTTCTGACAGGACGCACGTAGTGGCTGGCACCCTTGTAGTTGTCGTTCTGATTCCCAGAGGACAAATTCTGAATCCAGGAGCTGCCACCATCGTACTCAGTAGACGACCAGTAGAGTGAACCAACAAAATGATTTTGTGAATGATAGATATAATCTAATTCCTCTTTAGTTGGCAATCTCCAATCATTTTTTCCATCTACATCTAATAATTGACAGTACATCATGGCATCATACCAATTTAATAATTTTACATATTGGGTATCACTTATTTCCAGATTCATGATGTATTTCTCCAGTTATTTTTGTTATCATAGCAATATAATTCATCAATTCTTTTCGTAATTCTTGATTACTATTATGTAACTCTTTATTTTCAGCATTTAACTCATTGATTAATTCTAATTGTTTATGATTAGTTTCATGTAATTCATGAACAATATCTTCATAGTCATCTGTATCTTTACATTTATAGATGACATATAAACATGCCAATGCTACAACACCAATTACCAAACTACCAACAATATTTCCCATAATAATCACCCTTTGTTATATTCGTTCATAACAATATTAACATAATTTTTAGTTTCCGGATATGGTGGAATTTTATAATTATGCCGCATAATTGCGTGTTCACCAGCATTATATCCCGCAACAGCTAAACGTGTATCACCAAAGGTATCTAAAAGATATTTAAGAAATCTTACCCCACCTTCGATATTCTGTTTAGCATTAGACCTATCTAAAACACCAAATCGTTCTGCGGTAGCAGGCATCAATTGCATTAATCCTAATGCACCTTTACCACTCAACGCTTCTGTACGATAGGTACTTTCAGCGTTAACAATAGCGTTGATTAATTTTTCATCAACCTTATACTTTATTGAAGCATTGTGAATATATCGTTTAATATCCTTTTTTGATGGTGGTTTCTTAACTTGTGAAATTTTCACAAATGCCACCGGATGATTATTAACAATTTTCGTATGCTTTTCCAAAGTTACATGTCTTTTCTCAATTTTAAAATCACCAGCATCAGTTGTTGATACATTAATAAATGCAGGAACGGCAAATGCTGATGACAATAATATAGTCTTTATCATAAAATTCTCTCAAGTTATAAACAACCATCAATATCATTATTAAAATCATTACTATCAGTATGAAACATTAGTGCTATTATCCCAGTAATTAAAAATATTATTGGAATAGCAGCAATTATACTAAAAATAATTGTGATAATCAACTGAAATGTACTTACATTATCATACCACAATATAAATTCAGGATTCATGATTTACCCTTGAACAACAATACCCCACCATATATCACCATACCTAAAAATGCGGCGACTATAGCCAATACTGATAATCTTATTGCGATAATGCTGGCATAAGTGAAAAATAATATAGCTATTAACATAATAGCTAATATGAAAACAAAGATACTCAAACCATCAAATAAAAATTTCATTATACTTATCACTCATCGAAAAATATACATTCAATTATTAAACAGAATATTACATATCCAGCTATTATCATAGCCATTAAAAACCATGGCCCGATGGTAACTAGACAATACCATATAAACATTATGACTGTTGTTAAGATTATCAATAGTGATAAAATATCAATAAGTTTCATAATCATTTTTTCCCATGAAAGACCGTATAAATAGCCTTTTGATAATTGGATGTTCCTGCCCAATCATTACCATTATCAATAGCCTCATAAATCATTGCACATTCACTAACAATCAGATGAGCAAACTTTTCAATGATAACATCATTCATAGATTTTTTACACTCTGGATTATCTTTTAAATATACATCAATATACCATTTTGTTGCCTTAGTCTGCAACTCTTTAATTTTTTTATTCATCGTATCTCTCATATGTTTTAACATCGTTAATTCTTATTAACTCGGCAATTTCTCTAACCATAGTATCATGCATATCATCGGCTTGATTATCACTATCCTTACGCAATTCATGCTTAGATAAGTACCAATTACTGGTAGTATTAGATACTTCTTTAGAAACATCAGCTTCATGATAATTATTTTCTATTTTACCCAAGAATACCATTGTTTCATAAATTCTACCTAATCCTACTTCTTCTACCCCCTTTTTATCATCAATAACCATATTACCAACCGTAGAAACCACTACTGCAATATCTTCACTGGATACCAAAGTATTGCGATGGTACAAACATTTGTTGCCTAATATAAAATGACCAGGCCATCCTCTTTCTTTATATTTAATTTTCATACTTTTAATTTTTTCACCTGTTCTGGACGGAAGTATGTCCAATTATCAAAATATTGATTAAATGCTTTTATGGGTGTATATAAACCATCATCAGCATCCTTGTCATTTAAAAATAAATTATATCTTGTTCTATCATTTTTAATCTTATAAAAAATGACATCATCCTCTTCAACAATCTTTTCTACAATCATGGAATCACCATCCATCAAGGTATAACCTTTTTCAATAAGGGTATTAACCGTATTCATGATTCGTTTAGCATTTTTATATCTTGCTTCATACATATTCATAATTATTCTCATTTATTATAAATGTCTAACGGGTACTAATATTAAAATATGCTCTTAACCATTAAATTAATGGTTAAGAGCATTGATAACTATCAGTTAAGCACCAAAAAACGCTTCGTCCGGATTAGAGAAATAAGATAATAATGGTTTAGTATCATAATAATTAGTATTCTTTTCTACAGTAGGGAATAGAATACTGTTAGCAAATACATTTAAAGCTAGGTCAGTAGATTTTGCTGATGGTGAAACCCATGTTCTTAATTCTGTAATGATATTATATAAATCATATCTTGTAACATGCGCAGCGCAACGTGAGGCAAGATTCTTATCTTTAAAGACACTTTCTTTATAGTGTCCACGAAGATGTTTATAAGGGTCACTAACGGTTAGGATGTTGGTGATTCTATCTTTCTCCGCAGTTGATAAATCATCATTAAAACGGTCAGTAGCGTGGCGTGTAATCATCTGCATATCACTAATTGATGCTCTGGTATGGGTCATCTCTTCCATGCGTTTAGCGACCAGTTTATGCACCTTATTTTGCATTTGATTATTAGCAATAGTTAGATGTTCTTCCCATTTATTAACGAATGGTACTTTACTATTAATTAAGTCACTATTGCCTACCATTCCATTGGTACAAATCAATCTAAGGATTTCAAATTTTCCTTGAATATAGGATTGGAATGGTGACCATGTGAATAGCATAGTAGAATTAAAATCTCCACCTTTGGCTAACCCATTGATTTGGAAATTTTGTGATTCTTGACGATTCACTAAGGTATATTTGCTATCCACAGTATTTAATCTTAAACCAGAACGTGTTTTAGCTTCACCTGTTCTAACACCTAAAATATTCATAAGACTATCAATAGAATTATCATCATGGGTGTATCCAACATATTCATTATCTCTAAAGTCTACTAATTCATTTTCGATGAAGAAGTATTGACCACCCGATAGACGTTCTTGTAAATGTCTTGAGGCTAATCTACGTTGTTCTTCATCATGATAGTCTAATGCTTTGCTAATTCTACTATCTTTAGAAAAGGTATGTTGTTTATCATTGACATAAATTTGAGCAATAGAATGTCCAGCATCATCACGATGTGGAACTACTGCTACTTTTGCGTTACGGTATAAATTATATTCTACTGGTTTCATTTTAAATCCTCTGATGTCATTGGATGGTTATGCCGAAATTGGCATGATGTAATTCTAAATCATTATTTAGTGACTGTCAAATATTAGTAACAAGTATTATAAAACCATTTATTCGTCTCCAGATAATTTTTCATCATCTTGTTGCAACCACTCATCAAATTCTTCAAAACTATCTAATACCGCTTTTGGTATTTTAACGGTAGGTGATTCTACCGCTATCTTCATAGCATCTAAATCATAATTAAAATCAGTCATTTTAATCTCCGAATGGAATTGACTCATCGTCAATCATACGTTGCATAGCATCATGATGCTTCAACAATACCTCAACTGTTTCATCATGATTGATATACATAATTGCATTTCTCAACGTTTCTAATGTTGAATTGATATGACTATATGTTTCTATTGTAAGATTTTTATTCATTATGCATACCACCGTGAATATGGTAAATTGTTAACATCCTTCATAATTTTTTGGATGATTTTTATTTCATCATTATTAAAATTGTGCATATTTTCAATAATATAGAACATTAAATCATCTTCTTCAACATGGGCAGTTTCATTATCACCTGTATTTTCTACGGTTTTTGCTCTTTTGACAATATTATTAAGGATAGGATTACCAAAATCTTCGGTAAGATTTATAATATCACGAACTGCAAAATATTGCGTAGCACGATGACGAATACCATGATTTTTATCATTTAATGCTTCTTCCGTATAACCCATTTTTTCATAGGCTACCAGACGGATGCTGGCATTGGTATCTTTGATGGCTTTTTTAGTATAGCCTAATTTTTCATATGCATTACCTCGTATATTAGCATCTTTATCATCGAAACATTCTTCCGTATATCCGTAAGTATTATAAAAGTTTAATCGTGCCACATCATCTAATTGGTGGGGTACTTCACCATCTGCTAACAATACAAAACTCATTGTAATTCTCCTAATTATTTAATTATTAGCCGCCTATGCGGCGGCACACCTGGGTAGCAGATAGCTCTTGTACTTCTTTTAACTTCTAAGCCGCCTATGCGGCGGCACACGGCAAAAACTCAATGATATTCGCGTCATTATTCTTCTAAGCCGCCTATGCGGCGGCACACATGAGCATTCAGAATATCTAATGATGTTAATACTTCTAAGCCGCCTATGCGGCGGCACACCGTAATTAGCGAGTTTTGCCAGCGTCTTTGTTCTTCTAAGCCGCCTATGCGGCGGCACACTGATAGATTATTAGATAATTACAATATAATTCAACAATTTACCTAACAATATACAAAAATGCCCAATATTTTATCAATATAGTTAACTTCTTGATTTAACTATGAATTTCAACATCAATAAAATTATTGGGCATTTAAAGGAACATCTTTAAATGCTTCATAAGCATTATCTACAGTAAATTTATCACTTTTCTGGATGTTATTAAACATATTAAATACTTCTACATCTCTGTCAATAATACCATCATCAACAATTAGACTATCAGCATGCATAACAATATGTGAATATTCATTATCATTATCTGATATTTCAATAATATACATTAAACATTCTGGTAAATTATTGGCAATGCCGCAGATGGTTGCTTCTTTACCATCATGGATACTAAAACTATTACAGATTATGACTTTTTGATTTTGTTTTAATAGTTGATACATTATGTATTCTCCGATTTTTATTATCATTCATTAGTTTCATAAATTTTATTTGGTTGGCAGTAGGACACTGCTGTAACAAATTTTGAATCATTGTACATCTATTATTAGTAGAATGCAAAATATTTTTTTCATGTTTATATGGTTGTTCAATATATTCTTCATTTTCAACTGTTGGTAATAATTGTTGACGGTCATAAGCCTTTTGCAAGACTTTCAACTGTTGCGGTGTTAAACAATCATTTAATTGTGAATTTAAGGTACATTCATATTTATTGATTGGTTCAGCATAAACATTGGTAATCATTAATAATAGTAAAATATATTTAATCATTTTTATTATCTCTTTAATTATTAGCCGCCTATGCGGCGGCACACCGGTTGGTGTTCGAAGCTAAGCCTATTTTATCATTCTAAGCCGCCTATGCGGCGGCACACAAATGGTTATGAAGGGGTATTAACTATTTTAAATTCTAAGCCGCCTATCCGGCGGCACACTCTTATTAAGGTAAACAATCTTTTTGAGATTCTAAGCCGCCTATGCGGCGGCACACTGTTAGATTATTTAAATAATCTATTACAATACAACATATCCAATAAAATACCCATATTTTTATAGCATTTGTAACTATTTGATAATCTTACCAAACTATGGTGAACGTACATACATTACCTCGGTCAAAATGGTGCAAATGGTTAATATGGTAAAAAGATTTCAGTTCATCAATGACCATCATAACCATGCGGTTAAAATGTCTAATATTCTCATCAACATAATCAATTGTAATCAACGGATAATCAGAATCAAATTTTAATAATAATCTATTATTGATATTATCATAGTTAAAGATTATGGTGGATTCTTTCTTAAATCGTTTATAAATTTTACGATATTTTTCAATTTCCCGGACGAGATATTTAATATGATACATTTTCATTACGACAGGACCTCATAATCATTTTGATATTGATAAACTTTCTCAGCATAATTATGTAAGAATTCTACCATCTCTAATCGTGTTTCTTCATTATTTAACCGCCCGACGAATTGTTCAGACATTAGTAATATAAAATTTTGTATATCATCATTTTCATTGTTCATTAGTGTTCTCCAAAATTATAAATTTTTAAATATAGTAAAGTAATTATTAAGTATTGTCAATATTATTAGCCGCCTATGCGGCGGTACACCCAAAATCATCGCCTCTAAGACGGGCAAATTCATTCTAAGCCGCCTATGCGGCTGCACACATAAGGTTAATGGATTAGGATTATGGAAGTTCTAAGCCGCCTATGCGGCGGAACACTTACAATTCTTCTACTACCTCGTTTTATATATTCCATTCTAAGCCGCCTACCCGGCGGCACACATTCAAATTAATGTCGAATTTGACGCTATTATATTCTAAGCCGCCTATGCGGCGGCACAATATTAATCCCAATCTACTTCATCATCTAAACTATCCTTATCTTGTGGAGGATTCCACTCATCGTCATCAAAGGGACCATAATCAACGTTTAAATCAATTTCGTCAGGGTCTGTCATACTTATTATCCTCTAAAATATTATTAGCCGCCTATGCGGCGGCACACATTATTGATGTTATTGAAAAGCGATATGTATTCTAAGCCGCCTACCCGGCGGCACACCACCAATTTGTTTCACTGAAGGAGGCACGGATGCCGACGACCCGCCGGTGAGTGAGGGAGCAGATGTTTTTTTCTGTAACCTGTAGCACCGATGCGCATATAATCAGAATCAATCGATGTGTTAATGGTATTCATAACTATCCCCATGTTGTATTAATCGGAAATTTTTATAATTGCTATAAATCATATTTTGCATTTTAGGTACGCCTTTAACAATTGTTGGAATTGGTATTTTTAGTTTAAATGCTAAAATCCCTCGTTTAGAAATAGCTGCTATTCGTCCTTTATATTCACCGGTATATTTTCCGGTGGCGGATAGGTGTACAAAATCTCCTGTTGAAAATCCATGGATGCGTTTTATATTTCCAGCGGCTTGTTGTTCACCAGTTTTTTTATTGATGCATGGGAATCCATATTTGTCGTTATTCACTACGCGCCGAGAGCCTTTGCCGATAGCTTTAATTTTCACAGGTATCATATTATGAGGGATATGTACCTGAACATGGTCACCAACACAAGCTGCATCAATCCAATGTTCTTTGATATAACCCAACATATTTCTATTATAACTGGTTTGGTATCCGGAGTAAACCCCAATTTCAATATTTAATTTAGTAATATCTGATATCAAACGATTTCGCATTGAGTTCATGGCGGCAGCCGCCCACTGAGGGACATTCTTATTTTTCAATTTATCTAAAACTTCTGGTTTATCTGATAAGAATTCATCAACTGGTTTATTAGATTTTTTGGTATTGCAAGCTATGCATGATAAAACCAGATTATTAACCGAATTACCACCAATTGCGCGAGGCGCAACATGTTCTTTAAATAATTTAGTATCAGTAGCACCACAATAGAAACAAGATTCGCCATCTCTATGGATTAAATAATCTTTTGTATTATCAAAATCTTTCATAACACCTTGTTGGTATTGATAATTTTTGATATTGGGATTATTCATTTTTTGTGTATCGAATTTGGGCAATTCAATATTGCACATATTAGCATTAGATAATAACTGTTTAAATTTATTAACAAAATGGGTAATGCAATTAACCCGTGATTCAAGAGATGGTGGCAACCATCCTTCTGGTCTGGTTCTGTTATCAAATCTTGGTTTTCTATAACGTAATCGGCTACGTCTTCCGGCGCGAAAACCGCTACGGGCATATAATTTAGCTTTAATAGCTTTAGATTTATGGGTAATTTCTGCACCAAAAATCACAACATCACCTTGTTTAGGGAAATGGCCGATAATAGCTAATCCGGTAGTCACTGCACCTGGGTCTAAATTGATAGAATAGATATCTTGTACATCTAATTCTACTTCTCTATGCAATATAATCGTGAATGGATTATATCGATAGGCGGCAGCCTTATTGTTATCTAACAACTGTCTAGCCCGTGCTGGAGTGCAAGGAGCTAGTGGTTGTTTATTTGTATCTAAAACAAAAACTCTGTTCATATTTTTCCTATATAAAAATGTGGTCTCCCACCTAGTACTGCTCTCCTCGACAAACTTATAAATAAGTTCATGTACACCCACTGTTGCCATCGATTTAGCCCCTGTTTAGTTCTGTACTCTTAGAGCTACGGGCTGGAGAAGCACCCATAGGTAAGTCTTTAACTTTTCTTCATAACGTAGTTATTAGATAAATCTAATAACTTAGTCTGGTTGAACATTAAGATAGTTTAAAAACCATCCTAACAAAACTTATTATTGCATCACGGATGATGTAATTTTAAGTTTTAATCGATTGCTCAACTTTTAACTATTGTCAATTATTTTAAGCAGCCTATGCGGCTGCACACGATTGCACTATTCAGAAGGTATTGCTCATCAAATTTTAAGCCGCCTATGCGGCGGCATACCGAACTAGCAAGCGATTATGGTGTGACCGTTCTAAACCGCCTACCCGGCGGCACAATACTAATGTACAGTACTACTAATTGGGAAACTACTATGATTATCCATTTCATTATAATGTACTACATCATTAATGAATACTTCACCTTCATTATCACCATAAGAAATTAACACACCATCCGCTCTAAAATCCCATTCTTCTTTATAACCATTATCATATTCAACGGTTTTTAAATGACCGTTATTATCATAAGTAATATCCATATACATATCATTCATAAAGATTTTAACGATTCTACCGTTCATATCATACTCATATTCTTCATAATTGTCATCTAAATCTTCAATATATTTTAAAAGACCATCATCAGAATAGGCATATGACATACCGTGCAACACTTCACCATTCTTTAAATGCACGATATTTGATAAATGATTATCCTCAATATATTCAAAAATAGTTTCATAACTACCGGTCACTAAAGAGGTTATCATAGAATTATCATTATATTGATAATACTTATGAGGATTCTTACTGTCATGTTTAACAGTCACTAATCCATTTTCATATTCCATTTCTTCCCAATAGCCAGTATTGCTTTCTAATTTAACAAGTAATCCATCCTCATAAGTATTTTTATAAAATGATTTATCATTGCCAATATAATGCTCTATGCCCGTAGAATGGTCAAAATAGGTTATTTCAATATCAACAGTATAACCAAAATTGATTCTATCTTTATCGTAGTAATTATAGATAGAAGTGGTGATACATTCTGTCGTACCCTCCTCATCATCCTCATAATAATTTTCTTCTACTAATAATTCTACATCTTTATCATCATTATACTTAACAATATTCTTAGTACCATCCAAACCTCTAGTAACATAAGTATCATTCTCAATATACTTTTCTAAAAATACATCATGATATTTAAATATTTCATCATCGTGAAACTTTCTATAATTCTTAGCAAAACTGTCATTATCAAATATCATTGGAACTCCTTAAATTATTTTATGGTATTTATTATAGCAAAATACAAACATATTACAAGAAATATATCATAGTTAAATATATCTATGATAAAGACATTAAAAAATGATGCTCTGGAAGCCTTGAATTATCTGATGGTACAAAAAAAGCCCTTCGGAGAAGGGCTTTTTAATGGTTTAAGAAATAGTAAACCATTTTATTCAACATTCTAAGCCGCCTATTCGGCGGCACAATCAAAACAATTTTAATACTTCCGATAATGATATCTCATCTATATCAAATATCCCATTATCCATATCCTTATGAAAGAAAACCATCAATGGATAACCGTTACTATCATTCAACCCTACCTTATCCGTCACAAACATTAAAGAAGTCTCTTTACTATAATGTCGTGCAGCTCTAAAGAATGCTGCTTTAGATTTTACAATAGCTACATCTGCATCATTATCTAAATTTGCTAAACTCATTTATATACTAACTCCAATTTTCTGGATGCTTTCTTTTCAGCATCAGTTAATGGTTGCATAGAAATTTCTAACACATATCTATCATGATTATTCATTTCTAAACCATCATTCCAATATTTTAAAATGATATCCTTATTCTTGATAGCATACCGCAATACTTCTTTGCGAGTTCTATTATCTATTTTTGTACCCAATTTATCCAAAACAATTATAAAATCAGGTATAGAGATAGTTAAACATTTTGTCGGTTCATTCCAGTTTAAGACATATTTAATGCGACAACCATGCGTATCATATTTTGTACTAATATATACATATCCTCTATCAAGATTAGTATCTTTAGCATCATAATTTGCCATTTCTAACAATGGCAAATCATCACCATCAATATCAAATAGTTCTGATAATAGCATATTTAACGCCCATTATTAAAATAAACTTTTAACATATTCATATAATTTAGAAACATTATAAAACATAGCATTAGAACCACCAATAATAAAAATAGACATTGGAATTGCAAGAGCAGCACCTTTTAATATAATAACTATAACCTGTTTAAAGAATTTCCAATCGTCTATAACAAGTTTAATCAAATAAATTAAAAAAGTTATTAATGTAACCCAAAAGAATATTACACATAATTCTATCATAAAATAGCCTTATTAAAACAAACTATTAACATATTCATAATATTTGGGAACATAATCAGGGGAATTCACCGCCCCAATAATAAGCATAATATATAAAATTCCAAAACCAATCCATTTTAATATACCGATTAGCACAGGTTTAAAGTAATCCCATTCTAAAATGATACCTCTAATCAGAACGAAAAAAAATAATATTGATGTAGCCAAAAAAAACATAACGCATGCTTCTATCATAAAATATCTCTCACTAATATCACTTTATTATATTTTTCAGGATTTCTGGTAATATTATAATGTATGGTATCATTGGTTTTGCTAAATGCCACACTGGTTCTATATCCTATATAAGGTGCTGATACATATGACCATAGACTAAAGGTGAATAACTTATCACCGAGAATATTATATAATTTTTCACGAATATTTAAAATATCTACATTGGCAGGTATTCTCCAATCATCAACTGCATATTTCAAAGCATCATCATAACTTTCTAATTGGTCAATAAATTTATATTTAAGATTACCATCCTTAATATTATTGATTACATCTAATTCTAAAATATTAATGATATTGTCATTATCTTTACATGATTTAATCGTATCAATATTTACCGTAGGTACTTTACAATCTTCCTCACCATTGCATAATGCTAAAAGCTCATTAGCAAATTTAATGGTTTCAGATTTTGATACATTTATCCCAGCATCCCAATTATATAATTCTGTTGTAATTTTGTTAATGTTCATAATGATTTCCAAATAGTTAAACCACCACTCCCCTGCGGGGAGTGGTGGTTTATGATTAATAATAAGAAGAACTGTAATTTTTTTCAATTTTTTCAAAAGCTGTTTTAACAACAGCATCTAAAAATTCATCAGTGATGTTAGAAGCTAATTTAGCATTAACAGCATCTTTAAGTCTATTGCTATATTCTTCAGACCGTAAGATAGCAGTAATATGATTAGTAATTGCATTCTGTACTTCAATTTTCAATGCCTTATTATAAGTATTGGATAAGTCTTTAATTTCATCATCAATTACTTTTCTAATATTATTACCAAGACTACTGGCAAGAATAGCCCTTACTACCTCTTCCTGAATACTTTCAGGATTAATATCTAATTTAATATCCATTATTGTTTCTCACTAAATAATTTTTCAAAATTGTCGGTAATAATCACATTGTTAGATAATATTAAATTCTTAGCAACCGTTTCTAAACTGTAAAACTGTTTAATAGTTTCTTTCATATCATCATCTAAATATGTTAATGTCTTTTCAGCAATATCTAAAGGGATACCATAAAAGGCTTCTGCGATGCTGCCGGTAATCGCCGCTAAGGTATCACTATCGCCTCCTAATGAAATAGCTAACCTAATAGCACTCTCAAAATCTTCGGACTCTAGGAAGCATATAATAGACTCAGGAATCGTTCCTTGACATGTTTCATTAAACTTATATGTGGGTCTAATATCATCACATGTTCTATCTAAATCATAATCAAAGGTTTCTTCAATATATTTTTTGATAAACTCTTTAGATTCACCAGTTCTTGCAAAATATATTGATACAGCAACCGCACATGCACCTTTAACACCTTCTTCATGATTATGGGTCACGCTGGTATATTCTTCAGCTTTTTCCAAAACATCATGTAATGTATTATATGCCCATCCTACTGGTGATATTCTCATCCCTGCACCATTCCCAAAACTATTATATGGTCCTAGTTCTGGGTTTCCTAACCATTGTCTAAAATATCCACCATAACCAGCATTAGGATATTTCTTACCATATTCTCGCATAACATCAGCATAATTCCTATCATTTGTGATAGCATCAGCTAATGCTATAGTTAGTACAGAATCATCTGTAAAGAATCCCTTATCATTAAATAATGGGAATTCTGTGGTTTTGATATTATTCCATTCATAAACAGAACCAATAATATCACCAGTTATTGCACCTAACATAATTTAATCCTCTAACAATTACTAAAATTCACTCATTTCTCGGCATTTGGTGAGCAACATCAAGCAGCAGCAACGTCGTGTTGCTGCTGGCAATGATGAACACTAATTGACGATTCAACCACGACCACCGGAATATTGCTATTCCTGTAACTTATCATGTCC
>Ga0114977_10001866_pt1 | contig 13830 bp, 17 predicted proteins | sample S_130805_MF_Meta_FD_87026 | JGI IMG/M metagenome (GOLD analysis project Ga0114977, IMG submission 87026) | Freshwater microbial communities from Lake Simoncouche, Canada to study carbon cycling - S_130805_MF_MetaG | ecosystem: Environmental > Aquatic > Freshwater > Lake | place: Lake...
ACAACACCAATGCAAGCACCAATTAATGTTGGTTTGCCATCTTTAGACCAATCAACCAATGTCCAAGCCAACATTGCTGTAGCTGCAGAAATGAAAGTGGTTGAGAAGGCCTGTGCGGCAACTGCGCCAGCTGTAAGAGCTGAACCAGCATTAAAGCCAAACCAACCAAACCATAGTAATGCTGTGCCAAGTGCAACCATTCCTATATTATAAGGCTTAGCTTCTCCGCCGAAATCTGTTCTTTTTCTAAACACTACCGCAGCAACAAGTGCTGAATAACCAGCAGTCATGTGTACAACTGTTCCGCCGGCAAAATCCAGTGCGCCTTTTGCAGCAATCCATCCACCTGGTCCCCACACCCAATGTGCAACTGGTGAATATACTCCAATGCTCCAAAGGATTAAGAAAAGCAACCAAGCTTTAAAAGTTACCCTTTCAGCAAAAGCACCCGTGATAAGTGCAGGAGTGATTATGGCAAACATCAATTGGAAAAGCATAAATGCTGAATGTGGAATAGTTGCAGCCAATGCAACTGGTTCTGCTCCAACACCGTCGAGCATTGCATATTTCATGCTGCCTAGCAATCCTGTTCCCTCAGAAAAAGCAAGACTATATCCACATACATACCAAATTACTCCAACTATACCGAGTGGAATAAAATTTTGATAAATTGTGGAAGATGCACTCTTGCTTCTAACCATACCACCGTAGAAAAAAGCTAATCCGGATGTCATTAGTAAAACCAACGCACTGGACGTTAACATCCATGCCGTATCTCCCGAATTAATAGCGGTAATATCCGCAAGCGCAAGGCCTGGCAACAATAGCGCAATGCTATAAAGCATTGTTTTCTTTAATAAATGCATTACTTAACTCCTTTAATAAAATAAATTATTGTGTAAAACACCGAAAAAACCAAGTTTTATACCTGATATTCTATCTTTAGATGAAAAAATATATATTGCAACCTGTAATTTACGGCCAAGACTCAATTACTGCTTCTGATTACTATTTGAGTGTTTTCAAATTTAATTATACGAGAGGCCTTTTGATTATAAAGACAAGAATGTGCGCTCTATAAGTGCAGAAATACAACACATTTTTATAATTTTTTATCACTAAACACTTAGGTTTATTAAATAAATATTTATAGTCATTTTACTTAAGAATTACCTATCACGTTAGTGCTCTAGCCAACCGGGAAGAGAAAAATATTCAGTACATCTTAAGTTAAATTGCTATCAGGTAAATTTTCAGAAATTAGTGTGTAATTTTATAAAGTTCAATAACACAAAAAAATACCAGCGCAAGGCTGGTATTTTATAACATCATTTATAAGCAGCCAAAGCTACATATTATTAGGGTTTACACCGTACGTGCAGGTGAAGTTTTAACAGCTGCATCAACATGTGATGTAGAACCTGCTTCAAATATAGCTTTTACTGGGCTCACTTTAGAGCTAACTTCAGAGTTAACTGCAGAAACCTTTTCTGGACTCTTTGCTTTTTCCACAGCAACATTTGAAGCCACAACCGCAGAAGCTACTGCATTAGCATTAGTATTTGCGGCCTTAGAAGCTGTATTTGCTTTTTCTTTCTTTTTAGGAAGCAATGATTGGACAGCTTTTGAAGCTGCTTTATAAGTAGAATACAACAACGCACCTGGAACAAAAAACGCCTTTAAAACACTTGAAAGTGCTGATGGTTTCTGAGCAGAATTATTAACTTCTGAAGACTTTTTTTCACTCACTGTATCCGCAACTTTCTTGCTTTCTTCTTTCTTCTTAAACAAATTAAACGCCACCTTATTCTCCTTCATATTGTTTAGAAACTACACTACTTTATTAACTGGTAAAACATATTATATCATTGTTAAAATATGTCAATTCCATATTAACAAATTAAACACTTAAATTGCACAAAAAGTGAAGCACCACTACTAACAAAATTTAGGAAAATAATATTAAATTTTAATCTTAGTTTAATATTTATATTACCCCTCAATTCACTAACTTATTGGATCTTTTTTCTTTTTTATAACATATTCAAGTCTACGCACCGCCATCTTGCACATATCATCCCGTGAAATGTTTTTACCTGCTGGCAAAACGATAGATATTTCTTTCAAAGTAGCGGGATCAACCGCACTAACTTTAATTAGGCTTCCAACCTGCCTGAATTCTATAATATAACCAGCTGTCATAAATATAAGAAATTATAAAATCAACTAAGCGCGTACATCATAAAAAATATTAATCTTTTATAATTGAAGCTATTGTGTATCCTTCAGTTTTAAGGCATTATGCTATATTAAACCAAGGGTAGTCTAAAATAACATAACCTACTTTTTTATTGAAAGCACATGAATATAGAAGAATTTGATCAAAATAAACATCATAATAAATCAGATTTAGTAAAAGATGTTGCACTGAAAATTATACTTAATTGCATTAGTGATGGAGTGATCAAAACCAATAATTCCGGTATAATAGAAAATTTCAATAAACCAGCACAGAAACTTTTTGGCTATAACGAAGAGGAATTGCTTGGTAAAAACATAAATATTTTAATAGCCGAAAATATTGAAAATATTATTGATACCACTAGATCTTTAAAAGGAAAACGCAAGAATGGAAGCACATTTGATATCGAAATAAATATCAATATGGGCGAGCAAGCAGGGCAAAATTTCTTTATTGCAGTTGTGCATGATATTACAGAACGAAAGAAAATAGAGGAAAGATTAAAAGAACAGACCGAAAGAATAGAGTGGGCATATTTTGGATTACAAAGCGCCAGGAATGAGTCGATAAAAGCAAATCAGGCAAAAAGCATGTTCCTTGCTAACATGAGCCATGAAATTCGCACACCTCTCAACGGCATTTTGGGAATGGCGGAATTACTACTTAACACAGAACTCACAGAGAAACAGGAAAAATACGCAAGCAGGATATATAAATCCGGAGAATTATTACTGGATTTGATCAACGATATATTGGATTTTTCAAAAATAGAGGCTGGTGGCATGCAGCTCTCCCCCGCTCCATGCAGCTTATCTGCAATTATTACAGAAGTGCGCGGGATGCTTGTAGTTAAAGCTAAGGAGAAAAACATTGAGTTAAGGATCAATATATCTAAGGATATACCTGAGTTTGTCTTAGCTGATTCTTTGCGGATGAAACAAATATTGATTAACCTTATTGGCAATGCAATAAAATTCACTGAAGAGGGCTATGTATCAATTTCTATGGAAAAAAAAGAAATTATAAAGGATAATATAAAAATAAGATGCGAGATAAAGGATACTGGGATAGGTATTGACAAAGCAAAACAGAATAATATTTTCGACAAATTTGAGCAGGCAGATTTATCTACAACCAGGAAATTTGGTGGCACCGGCCTTGGACTGACAATATGTAAACAACTAGTAGAAGACCTTATGAAGGGTCATATAGGTGTAGAAAGTGAACTAGGAAAAGGCTCATTATTTTGGTTTGAAATTATTTTGCCAATAGCTAAAGGAACACAAAAATGAAAAAAATAACTGCAAATTTCCATGGCAAAAAAGCACTTATAGCAGATGATTATCTTATAAACCAGGAGCTAACTAAAGAAATGATGGAGCTTATGGGCTGCGTTGTTGATGTTGCTGAAGATGGTGCTGATGCGTTAGATAAATATTCAAATAATAACTATGATGTTATTATGATGGATGTACAAATGCCTAATATGGATGGATATGAGGCAACAAAAAAAATCCGCGAAATTGAAAATAAAACTGAAAGAAAGCACACACCTATCATTGCTATAACTGCGAGCGCACTTCAGGGTGATGAAGAAAAATGCCTGAACGCAGGGATGGATGATTATATAAGCAAACCTATAAAAGGCGAAAATCTCGAAAATAAACTTATGAAATATATAGGAAATGGACAAAGCAATGTCTAGAGAGAGAAAAGTACTTTCTGTACTAGTAATTGAAGATAATGATATGTTCCGTAAATTGGCTCTGGATATGCTAAATGGCCATACGGTTTATTCTACTTCCACCGTAAGCGATGGCATTGCTAAATTTAAAAAACACAGGCCTGATATTACATTTATTGATATTACATTACCAGATGGCAGCGGTCATAATATTGTAAGTGAAATAAGGTCACTGGATTCACATGCATTTATGGTTATGTTAACTGCTAGCAATCTGGAAAATGACGTTAAGGAGTCGATGAAAAATGGCGCACGCGGATATATAGTAAAGCCATTCTCGCGGCAAAAAATTAAAGAATGTATTGAAAAATACCAAGCTTATTCTGAGAAATTAGAAAAAAACAAGACCAACACAACACAACTGGCTAAGTAATAATGCAGGAAAAGAAGTTAAGCGTCCTAATTATTGATGATGAGCATTTCTTCAGATCTCTTGCCATGCAGGTGTTTGAAGGTTGTGATAAAATTACTGCGGCAACAGCAGCTGATGGTTTAGCAAAATTCAAAGAATTATGTCCTGATATAACTTTGCTTGATATCGGGCTTCCGGATAAAAGTGGCCTAGACCTGTTACCGGAGATGATAAGTTATGACCCAGAAGCATTCATAGTAATGCTTACAATGAGTCGTGTTTCTAAGGATGTGAGGCTTTCCAAAGAACGTGGTGCAGCAGGTTATATACTAAAACCATTCACTTTCAGTAAAGTTTCTGATTGTGTTGCTAAATATAAAGAATATAAGAAGAAATTGCAGGCAATGAGTCCTGAGGAGAGAGCCAGCAATCTAGTTGAAAATCTAAAAGTTGAAGCGTTGTACGAAGACCTCAACAAACAACTGGAAGGGCAAATTGCAGAAAGTCCTGAAGAACGAAAAAACCAGCCTTCCAAAGAAACCCCTCTTACCATGTTGCTAAAAAGCTGGAAGATACTTTTTGCTGATAACTACCTTGTCAATAGGGAGCGTGCTTTAATTCAGCTTAGCAAGCTTGGCAGTCATATTGAACTTGCTGGAAGTAGCGATGAAATAATCAAAAAGACAACAGAGAAACATTATGATGTCATTCTTATTGATTCTAGAATAAGTGGGAGTGATGGTTACGAGACTGCGCGTATAATACGCCAGAATGAAGCTGAAGATAACAAAGAAAGATCAATACTAATTATTATGGTTGAAAATATTGATGAACTTGACAGGCGCCTGTGGCAAAAAGCAGGAATGAATGATTTTATTCGTAAACCAGCAAGCTTCACCAAAATAAGGGAAACAATACAAAGGCTTGCTAAACGCCAACTTGAATTAAAAAATACGGAATATTTAAACTAATGGAACCTAAAAATTCTAAAGAAGAATTATTTGAAAGCCGTTTGAAGAAACTGGCTGCGGATTTTGATTTTTTTGCACATGTAACCTCGCATGATTTGCGTGACCCCTTGCGTCAGGCTAGAATCTATAGCGATGAACTAATACATAATTTACAGGGCGAAGATAAGAAAAAATTAGAGTTAATAAACAGCTCAATTGATCAGATATTAGATAAAATTGCAATCTTGCGGGATTATTCTTACGTTACAAACGATAAATCAATCCATGCGCCAGTTGATATTAATAATTCTGTAAACGAAGCGCTTCAAGAGCTTGATTCTAAAATAAAAGCCGCGGCAGCCCAAATAAGGATCAGCCCGCTACCAACCTTAAATGGCAATAAAACACATCTCAAACGCCTGTTTTTATTTCTTATTGATAATGCAATAAAATTCCGTTCACTTAATGTGGGCTTAAAAATTTCCATTAGCGCAGTAGAGGAGAATGATTTATGGCACTTCATGATTATGGACAATGGCATTGGACTAGATAAAGTTTATCGTGAACTTGTCTTCGTTCTGTTTCAGAAAATTGATACTGAAGCAAAAGATGATTGCTATGGAACTGGACTTGCCTTTGCAAAGAAAATTGTTGAGAACCATGGCGGCGAAATTTGGTATGAATCAGATGGCGAATCGGGAACAATTTTCCATTTTACATTAAAATAATCAATTGAAACTGCTAAGTACAAATTGCTATTGGCAATAGAAAATGCTATTGATTTGTAAGACAAAAAATAATGGTTTGAAAATATGTACACAACTCCTGATGAAATGCTAAAAGAAATTTCTGCAATTATGGATGCAAACATGCAGGCATTTCATAATGGACAAGATGTAGATATGGTTATTTTTGATGAAAAAGTTCGCAATTTTTGCAAAACTCTGGTTACACTTCCAAAGTTTGAAGCAAAAAAATATGAAGATCAGCTGAAGGTAGTTATAGAGAATTTAACCAGCTTCATACCTAAACTTGAAGCAAAGCGTGATGAGTTAGAGGAAAAAATAAACTCGCTAAATCAGCGTAAAACAGCTTATAATGCCTATGGAAACGCTCTTATCCTTGCAATGCAGACTGCTGAAGAATAATGAATGCTATACTAAACATAATTATGATGCTCGTTATTAACGAGAATTTTATTATTTTAATGATGTCAGTCATCGCATCCTATCTTATATGGAGTCCTAAATGTCCATTATGGCTGCGTATATCTGTGTTAGGATCTTTCGCAATTTACATTATTTTTTTACGATTATAGGAGCTTATATACGTCCATTTTTTAATAATATGGCTGAATGGACAATAAAAAAAGATGGTCATCATTACTATTTTGTTGGAACTGGTGCATTCATAAATGCCAATGACGTTTTAACCAATCAGCATGTTGTTGAGAGATGTGATAAAATAGGCATAAGAAATAAAAATGGATTTATAAGTGGGAAAGTTATTGGAACTGTCAAAAGAAATGGATTTATGGATAACACTAAAGAAATAGGAGATGACATAGCTATCATAAGAACTTCAGCAAACACCTCAGATTTTGCATATATACGCCGCAAGAACCCAAATGCTGGAGATTTAGAAGTAGCCCCTGAATATACTAACAAAGCCGGTGAATTTAGTATCAGGTCAGGAAAACTAACTGATGTTGGACATTATATAAGATTCACAGGTTTAGGACGGAAAGGTAATAGCGGCTCGCCGGTTTATAATAAAAATGGTTATCTTATTGGCATACAGCATAGTGGTGGTTTTAAAAAGAGTATCTTTGATAAACAAGAAAATGTAGGAACAAATATTTATCATGTGGTAGAATTCCTGCAAAAAAGTAAAATACCATATTTTGTAGAGCCTAAAAATGCAGAATCTATAATGGATACCGATAGGTTTAAGAAAAGTTTTGCAGTTGGAATAATGTGTGGTAATTAACAAAAGGTTCATATGATGCTGGGGCAATATTTTCAGGTTTTATTGGCATTTTTATTCGTTCTTGGCTTGATCGGGCTGTTGTCGGTAACTTTACGTAAATTTTCAATTGAATCATTTCTGATAAAGAAAGGTGATGATGTTAAGAAAAGCCTTTCTATAGTTGAAATTTTACCAATTGATACTAAACATAAACTTGTGCTGATAAAAAGTGGGAATAAAAAACATCTTTTGCTCTTGGGTGCAAATGGTAATTTGGTTGTGGAGAGTGTTGATGACAGGGAGTAAGAAATGAGTGTAGTCATCCTGAATGGAGCGCAGCGCAATGAAAGATCTATTTGTTCTTTTTTAGGCATATCCTTAGCTATGCTCACGATGACAGAAATTAGGACTTTTCTTCTTACAATACTTACTATTTTTCTCGCCTCTAACGCAAACGCAAAAGGCATTAACATAGACCTTGGCGAAGGTGCTTTTACTAGTAAAATTGTGCAGACAATTGCTCTGTTAACTGTGCTTAGCCTTGCGCCATCAATCCTGATGATGGTAACATCTTTCACACGAATAGTTATAGTTTTTTCATTCCTCCGCAGCGCAATGGGACTTCAGCAATCACCCCCTAACGCTGTGCTTGTAAGTCTTTCTTTATTCCTGACTTTCTTCGTTATGGAGCCGGTTTTCATGCAATCTTACGATAATGGTATAAAGCCACTAATGGAGGAAAAAATTAGTGAGGAAAAGGCTTATGAGCCAATTACCCGCCCATTCCACACATTTATGCTAAAAAATGTGCGTGAAAAAGACCTTGTATTATTTATCGATATTGCAAAATTAAAAATCGAAAAAGCTGAGGAAACCCCATTCCGTGTGCTTATTCCCGCTTTCATGATAAGTGAGCTGCGGCGCGCATTTGAGATAGGCTTCCTGGTTTTCATCCCGTTCCTTGTAATTGATATGATGGTGGCTTCAACCCTTATGGCTATGGGTATGATGATGCTACCACCGGTACTGATTTCCCTGCCCTTCAAAATCATCTTCTTTGTTCTGATTGATGGCTGGAACATGCTTGCTGGAAGCCTTGTCAAGAGTTTCGGGGTGTGATTCATTTCGCACCGCAACATGCTTAATATGCATGTAATCTTTGACTATTAATTCACAAAATTGTATAAGGTCTGCTGTCGGGCAAAGCCCTGCTTCCTAACCATTAATTTAGGCCACAAAAAATGCCAGAAACAACAAACAAGAAATCTGCAAGACCAACTATAACTGATGAAGATGCGCTCTATTTCCATAAGCGTGACGGCAAGCCGGGCAAAGTGTCAGTGCTTCCTACTAAACCGCTTATGACGCAGCGCGATTTATCCCTTGCTTATTCACCTGGTGTTGCAATTCCGTGTCTGGCTATTGAAAAAGACCCATCGCTTGCATATGAATATACTGCAAAGGGCAATTATGTTGCAGTAATTTCTAATGGTACAGCGGTTCTGGGCCTTGGAAATTTAGGTGCACTTGCATCAAAGCCGGTGATGGAAGGTAAGGCAGTTTTATTCAAACGTTTTGCTGATATTGATTCAGTGGACATTGAAATTGATACTGAAGATACAGAAGCATTCATAAATGCTGTGCGTTATTTAGGGCCATCTTGGGGTGGAATCAACCTTGAGGATATTAAAGCACCTGATTGTTTCATAATTGAGCAACGCTTAAAAGAACTTATGGACATTCCTGTTTTCCACGATGACCAGCATGGAACGGCTATAATCACAGCCGCTGGCCTTATCAATGCGGCGCATATAACCGGCCGCAAATTAGAGAATATTAAAGTAGTTGCAAATGGTGCGGGTGCTGCATCAATTGCGTGCGTTGAGCTAATCAAAACCCTTGGCATTAAACACGAGAATGTAACACTTTGCGATACATCTGGTGTAATTTACGAAGGCCGCGAGAAAGGCATGAACCAGTGGAAATCTGCCCACGCGGTTAAAACTGATGCGCGCACACTGGCTGATGCTATGAACGGGGCGGATGTGTTCCTTGGCCTTTCAGTGAAAGGCGCGGTGACAAAAGAAATGGTGAAATCGATGGCGAAAAACCCGATTATTTTCGCTATGGCAAACCCTGATCCTGAAATCACCCCTGAAGAAGTTCACGAAGTGAGAAGTGATGCAATTGTTGCAACTGGCCGCTCAGACTATCCAAACCAGGTTAATAACGTTATGGGTTTCCCATATATTTTCCGTGGCGCTCTTGATGTTCAGGCTACAACAATTAACGAAGAAATGAAACTTGCTGCAGCGCACGCACTTGCAAAGCTTGCTCGCCAGCCAGTTACAGATGAAGTTTTAGCAGCATATTCAGGCCGCAAAATGCAATATGGCCCGGATTATATAATTCCAGTTCCATTTGATCCAAGATTGATTGCAACTATTCCGGTTGCTGTTGCAAAAGCTGCAATTGAATCAGGCGTTGCCAAAAAACCTATCACTGATTTTGAAGAATATAAAAGGCAGCTTTCTGCACGTCTTGACCCAACAGCAAACAGCCTTAACCTGTTGTTTGATAAGATTACTGCTAACCCGCAGTCGATCGTATTTTCTGAAGGTGAGGAAGAAAAAGTTATCCGCGCTGCTGCAATCTGGCGTGATCAACGTTATGGCATGCCAAAACTTGTTGGCCGTGAAAAGCATATTTTAAAGAAAATGTCAGAAATTGGCGTTGATCCTGAAGGTATTGAAATCCACAATGCTGAAAATAGTGATAAAATTAGTCAATATACTGACTTCCTTTATGAAAGATTACAGCGCAATGGCTTCCTGCCGCGCGATTGTGCGCGTATGGCAAAAAATGACCGTAACGTTTTTGCAGCTTGCATGGTACAATGTGGCGATGCTGATGGCATGATAACTGGCCTAACCCGCAATTATTATGATTCATTGGATGATGTACTTAAAGTTATTGATGTTCAGGCCAATAAGATGATGTTTGGTATGTCGATGATGATCACCAAAGGCAAGACCGTATTCATTTCTGACACAACTGTAAATGAATTACCAACTGCTGAAGAGCTTGCATATATTACTATTCAAACTGCAGAGCAGGCTCGCAAAATGGGGCATACACCACGCGTAGCTGTTTTATCATTCTCAAATTTTGGTAGCCTGCCACGTGAGCGTTCATCAGAAATACGTGAGGTTGTTAGCATCCTTGATAATATGGATGTTGATTTTGAGTATGATGGGGAAATGTCACCAGATGTTGCTCTTAATCCTGAGTTGATGAAACTTTATCCATTCTGCCGCTTATCTGCACCTGCTAACGTATTGATAATGCCTGCACTTCATTCTGCAAATATTAGTTCAAAATTGTTGCAGGAACTAGGCGGCGGCACAGTTATCGGCCCAATAATGATTGGCCTTGATAAGCCTGTGCAGATTGTGCAAATGGGTTCAAGTGTTTCAGAAATACTGAACATGGCAGCTCTTGCTGCAGCATCTGCTATAGAGGAAAATGCACAGCAAAATAAGGTTAAACCAATAAAGAAGAGTGCTTAATAAGCACCCTTCTTTATAAGCCCTCTCCCACAAAAAATTTGTTGGGGAGGGCTAGGATTTATAATTTTGTGCTTAGCTACGCGGTTTAATACTGCAATATTCTTTTGCTTTCATTTCAGAGTCTTCGCCAGATTTTTCAACGGCAAACCCTGCATTTTCCCAGGCAGAAATACCACCTTCTAGGTTATAAACTTCCATTTCATTATCTTGGGAGAATAATTTTTCACAAGCAACGCCGCCACGCTTACCCGCATGGCAATGAATTACTAATTTTTTATCGGTAAAATCTGGTAGAACATCCATTGAAACATTGGCAAGTGGTATAAGCACGCTACTTTTAATATTTTTTGCGCTATATTCTGATGGTTCGCGCACATCAACCAGCACAGCCTCTTTATTATCCAGCCATTCTTTCAGCGTTTTAGCATCTATATTTTTAACAGACATAAAACTTCCCCTATTTTTAAAATACAGAAATATTCTGTGCATTATTTATGAAAATTATATTTGAAAATAATCAAATATTTAGCAAGAAAATCAAACACATTAAATCAATCGATCATTCCTCAACCACAGCATCATCACCTGAGAGAAGGTGGCTAACATGCCCCATCTTGCGGCCTGGGCGAGCATCAAGTTTTCCATAAATATGAATTTTGGTATCTGGATCCTGAATAAATTCTTCCCAATTATTAACATCCTCGCCAATTAAATTTTTCATTATTGCCGGAGAATGATAAGATGCACTGCCAAGTGGCAGGCCGCAAACCGCGCGGATAAGTTGTTCAAATTGCGAAGTAATGCAGGCATCCATAGTCCAGTGGCCAGAATTATGAGGGCGCGGCGCAATCTCATTTACAAGCAATTCATCGTTTTTAGTTACGAAGAATTCCACGCACAACAGGCCAACCAGCTCTAAACTATCAGCAATTTTATGTGCCTTTTCCCACGCATCTTCCATAACATCGCCGCTAATTCGGGCGGGCGCAATTGTAGTATCCAAAATACCACCTTTATGCACATTTTCAACTGGCACAAACGGGATGGAGCTGCCATCTTCACTGCGGGCAACAATTACCGAAATTTCTTTTGTGAAAGGAACCAATTTTTCAAGCACTGCATTCTTGAATTTTCCCTCACTCCAGGTTCTTTTTAAGTTAGAGTTCTCATCAATAAACGCTTGCCCCTTGCCGTCATACCCAAATTCTGTAGTTTTTAAAATACATTTAGGGCCAATTTTTTTATAAGCAGCCTCAAGGCTTTTTGCACTGGTTACTTTTTCATATTTTGCAGTTTGTACACCAATTTTATTTATGAAATCTTTTTCACGGATGCGGTTTTGTGAAATATATAATGACTGCCAACCCGGCCTCACATTAACAACACTCTCTAGCACCTTAACGCTTTCGTGTGGAATATTTTCAAACTCAAAAGTTACCACATCAACCTCAGATGCAAACCTTTTAAGCGCTGCTTTATTGGTATATTTTGCCACCGTAGTTTTTGCAGAAACATATGATGCAGGGCTGTTTTTTTCATCGGTAAAAATATGCACCTTATAACCCATGAGTGCCGCTGCAACAGAAATCATCCGCCCAAGCTGCCCACCACCGATTATACCAATTGTTGCTCCAGGTTTTATTATCATTATTTACTTAACTAATCCCATTTACTAATTAATTTGATGTTTGGTTGTTTTTCTTGTTTTTGTTTTTATAGTAATCCAGCCGCTCATTTGCTTGCTTCTCGCACTCCATTCTTTCTGCTGTATTATTTATATCTTTGCAGGCATTCTGCTTTATCGCTTCACCAAGAATATTATGGTAAAATTCGCAACCAGATAATAAATTCACTGTAATAATTGCAATAGCAATACTAACTTTTTGCAACATAAATATACCCTTTGAACAAATTCTAGTCCTTTGGAGATTCAGCTACAGAATCAGTCTGCGTTTTGCGGAATTTTTTTAGTTTAGTGCGAATACCATCATCATTAAGTGCAAGAATCGAAGTTGCCAGAATTGCAGCATTTTTTGCGCCAGCCTCACCAATTGCAAGCGTGCCAACCGGCACTCCGCCTGGCATTTGCACAATTGAAAGCAGGCTATCGAGCCCCTTTAGAGATTTGCTTTGCACAGGCACACCCAAAACAGGAATATGGGTGATGGCAGCCACCATGCCTGGCAAATGCGCAGCGCCGCCAGCACCGGCAATTATAACCTGCAGCCCCCTGCCCTCAGCCTCGCTTGCATATTTATATAGCCTATCTGGCGTGCGGTGCGCAGATACAATCCGCACCTCATAAGAAATTGCAAATAAATCAAGTATTTCTGCTGATTTCTGCATGGTTTCCCAGTCTGACTGGCTACCCATTATTATGCCTATTGCGGGAGATTTTGTTTGTTTTTTCATATCATCCAGTGCTGGTGGAGAGTGTTTAGAATATAGTTCTAATTGATATAAGAATGCAGGTAAAGTGTATTTTTATCTATTTGTAATTGTATGCTAATTTACAAGATACACCATTAAGAGCTATTTAAGCTATAATATCATCACAAAGTAATTCACGAAGGGTTCCAATGCGGTCTTTCAGCCAAAGTTTGCGGCGCTTTAGCCTTTGCACAAGCAACTGATCGTGCGCACGATCAGCAGTTAATGCGGCTATTTTTTTATCAAGCTGGATATGCTCCTGCGTTAGTTCTGCAAGTTCTTTTTGCAGCTTGCTTTCTTCAATCAACATACAAATCACTAATCCTTAGAAATATAGCCAATACATAAACTTACACACCAAAGCACACAGAGCAAAAATGCGGAAAAAGCAATATAACATATTATTTCATGTCTTGGAAGTGACTTTATACCGATAGTTACAAATTTTATAAATCGCCAATTCAACAGCGAAGTGCAACAGGTGGTGGAATTGAGTTGTTTAGGTTAGCGTAGAAAACCTCAAGCGGTGTTTTAAAGTTTAGAATTTTTCGCGGCCTATTGTTAAGGAGCCATTG
>Ga0114977_10001868_pt1 | contig 13827 bp, 19 predicted proteins | sample S_130805_MF_Meta_FD_87026 | JGI IMG/M metagenome (GOLD analysis project Ga0114977, IMG submission 87026) | Freshwater microbial communities from Lake Simoncouche, Canada to study carbon cycling - S_130805_MF_MetaG | ecosystem: Environmental > Aquatic > Freshwater > Lake | place: Lake...
CCAATGCCGCAAACGAGTTTACGGTCTGGGTTGCCAGAGAGATTCACGCTGAGATCTTGGCTACAGGCCATCCAAGCCCTGCCAAGCTGAGGAACGCCATGCTGTACCCCGGGGCCTTTGAGGCGCTCCAAAAGGTCGGGTTGATCCCGCAAGACGCAACAATTATCATAGGAAATGTAGATCCCTCGAGGATTGAATTGGACTCGGCATCCCCGCAACAACTTCTCATCAAAGAAGAAAAAAATCTTTTGAACTAACACTCTGGAGTGAACTATGGAAAAAATTTCAATCACAACACAACTTTTGAATTCGGTGCTTGCCTACCTTGGCACACGCCCCTACCAAGATGTCTATCACTTGATTACAGCAATTCAAAGTGAAGCCAAGGGCCAAGTAATTCCAGTTCAGGAAGAGCCAGAAGCGGCATCTGAAGAATGAAAAAGGAGCTTGGTCATGGACTCACTGGAAACAAAGCTTGCCGTGCATGAGGCTGTCTGCTCAGAGCGGTATCAGAGCATAGACCGAACCTTGCGTGATGGCGACAAGCGCATGACCAAAATTGAGTATTTGTTGTACGGCTTGCTTTTGGCCGTGCTGTTTGGCCCCGGTGTTGCGGCTGACTTTGTCAACAAGCTTCTGGGGCTATAAATTGACCCGATCACCATCCTCTTCGCCGCCAAAGCCTGCGTTACCGCAATCCGTGAGGGAGCCGAGCTTTATAGGCAATGTAAAGAGTCATTCATGGACGTCAAGTCCACGGTTGATGAAATTGTCGGAGATGCCCAACAGGTACAGTCTTTTTGGAAGCGGCTCTTCGGAACCAAGCCAGCCAGATCAGACGCAGTCCAGCCTGTGGCGAAAAAGAAGGAAAAGTATGTAGCTGTCGACGATACGAAGGTGATGCTGTCCATCGTGGAGCAACTGAACACCTTCTTTCGTCTTCAGGAGCAGTTGGCGGCGCATATAAGGGCCGAGGAGGAGCGTTCAAAGAGCGTCTATGACCCAGATGCCAACCTGATGGAAGCGGCCCTTAAAAGGATCATGGCGCAAGACCAAATGGCGGCGCTGGAGGTTGAGATAAGAGAGTGCATGGTGTACAACGCTCCCAAGGAGATGGGGGCGCTCTACAGCCGTATGTTCGAGACCAAGGCCATTATTGCGGCTGAGCAAGAAGAGGCCAGACTGAGGAAGGAGTCCAAGGAGAGGTACAAATCATGGCGACGAAGGGAAGCAAAAAGACGGTTCCTTCTCAAAGAAGCGTACTTGGCAGGGACAGCGGTAGTCCTCCTGTACATCTGGATGTGGTTTCTGTTCATCAAGAAATAGGGGAAGAGATCATGGGGTGGGTGGCCTGCTGTGTGCTGATAGGTTTGCTACTGCCCTTGGGCGGCATGCTGTACTTGGACATTCTGGACGCCAAGAATGAAGTCAAGGCGCAGACCGAAAAGCTTGAACGATTAAGACGACAAATTGAAAGGGAGAAGCGAGATGACAAAGCAACTGGAACAAAACTCAACCTATAACGCATTTGATGCTGATCACGATGGCGTGGTGACCGATACCGAGTTGGCTCGATCTGAGCGCATGATGATGATCGAGAACATGGACAAGATGGCTGACCAACAGCGTGTCATGTCTTGGTTTGCGATTATCGCACCGCCAGCGTTGATTGGCTTCCTTGCATCAGGGTTGGTGACTTTGGAAAAGGTTAACGCCCTGAACGGATTGGTGACCACATATTGCGCGGCGATGGGAACGATTGTTGTTGCCTTCATGGCGGCAACTGCATACGTCCGTGGGAAGAGTAATGATGCGTGAACTTGCTCTTGTCTGGACTCTTCTATTTGCCGCATTTGGTGGCGGGTATTGGTACGGCCAGTGGATGGAATCCAACCACCAACTGGATGAAATTCAACTATTGAACGAACAGGCAAGGGTCAAGGAGCAAGCTTTGGCAACCGCCGTCAACACAACTGCAAACGCATTAAGGACTTCAAATGAAAAAGCAAAGATTGATATTCAAAAGTTGCATTCTGCTCTTGACTCTGGCGCTCTCAGGTTGCGGCTTCCTGTCAAAACGACCTGCACCCTACCAGCCTCCACAGATCCCTCCCCTGCCCCCAGAGATAGCGTTCAAGCAGACGCCGAACTTGACTCAGAGACTGCTAAACGTCTTATCGCCATCACCGAAGACGGAGACAAGGCCATCAGACAACTGAACGCTTGCATTGATGCATATAGTAATATTTACAACACCTTAAACCAAAAAAAGTAAAATTAACTTCAAGTTTCATCTCTTTGTCATTGATTCCATTTAAGTTACGCAAATTCACTGAGGACTTATATGTCACATGCTGTCACCACCGACAAAGAATTCATTGAAGTTTGGCAAAGACTTAAGTCAGCAAAAAAAGTTTCCGAGGAGCTTGGCGTTGATTTGCGCAATACCCACCGCCGACGCAAGCGACTTGAGGAACTGCATGGCGTGTCCCTTGAGACTTCAAAGCAGGGGCCACTGATTAAAGTTCCAAACAATCCTGCCCGAAAAATGCTGGGCATTGAAAATGGTACGGTCATTGTTTTCAGTGATGCGCACTTCTGGCCCGGCATCCACACAACCGCTTACAAGGGTCTTCTTTTCTTGATCCGCGAACTTCAGCCAAAGGCACTGATCGCGAATGGCGATATTTTTGACGGCGCTTCAATCAGCCGCTATCCTCCTCATGGTTGGAGTAAAACTCCATCAGTTATTGAAGAATTAAAAGCCTGTGAAATAGCAATGGGCGAAATTGAAGATACAGCTAAAAAAGTAAGACATAATATTTCATTAATATGGACGCTGGGTAATCATGATGCTCGTTTTGAGAACAGATTGGCCGCAAATGCTCCTCAATACGAATTTGTAAAAGGTTTTAGCCTGAAAGACCATTTCCCTGCTTGGCATCCATGCTGGTCTTGCTGGCCTACCGAGCAGGTGTCTGTTAAGCACCGCTGGAAGGGTGGTATTCATGCTACCCACAACAACACTGTCAATGCTGGCGTAAGCATCGTTACAGGGCATCTGCACAGCCTCAAAGTGACACCTTTCAGCGACTACAACGGAAACCGCTTTGGCGTGGATACAGGCACTTTGGCAGAGCCCAACGGCCCCCAGTTTGCCGACTATCTGGAAGACAGCCCAACCAACTGGCGTTCCGGATTTTCCGTCCTTACATTCCATAATGGTCGGTTGATGTGGCCCGAGTTGGCACATAAGTGGGCCGAGGGGCAAATCGAGTTCAGGGGGAAGATTTATGACGTATGACCTTATTGCCCATCTCAAATCAGAGATCAAAGAACTGCATAGCATTCTGAATGAGACACAGGTTGCTTTAGCTCAAGCCAATGTGGCGATAAATCGACGATCTGTACCCTTGACTGATGAACGTGTTTATACCTTGTACAAACGAAGCCTTGACTGGAGACAGTTGGCAAGAGATATAGAAGCCGATCACGATATTCAGTAGCAAAAAAAAGGGAGCCCGAAGACTCCCTTGCAAGACAACTGCATAGCAATTATGCCACGCGCTTCCAGACCAAGCCGTCTTCATCTTCAACAATTTCACCGATTTCGTACTCGTTTTCTTCGTCGCACTGAGCGTCTTCAAACTCTTCAGTCACGTCGTAGTCAACAGCCCAACCGTATTCTTTTTGGAACTCAATGAACTCAGCAATAATTGCCAACTTATCGAAGTCGTATGACTCAATGATCACAACTTCATTTTCCAAAAAATCATACTCACCAATATTCACTTCCATCTTGTACATGAAAAACTCCCTGTTATGGCACTATTGCCACCTAAATGGTAAGATTGATTTGTGACAAATCAAGACAACAGGTTTAGCTTTTAATGAATTAAAAAGGTTTCAAATGAACGCAGATCAACTGTCCCAAGCTTTGAACATGTCCCCGCAAAAGGCCACCGATTGGGTAGAGGCACTCAATCTTGCTTTTGAAACCTTTGGCATCGAAACGCCTGAACAGCAGGCATCTTTTTTGGGCCAGTGTGCCCACGAATCAGCCAACTTTACGGCTTTGACTGAGAACTTGAACTATAAGGCTGAAAGCCTGTGCAAGGTGTGGCCCAAGCGCTTCCCCACGCTGGAGTCTGCCCAGCCCTACCACCGCAACCCAGAGAAGATCGCCAACAAGGTGTACTCCAGCCGCATGGGCAACGGGGATGAGGCGTCTGGGGACGGCTGGAAGTACCGTGGCAGGGGGCTGATCCAATTGACAGGTAAATCAAATTACGAGGCTTTTGGCAAGGCAATTGACGTAGATGTCGTTTCTGACCCTGACTTAGTCGAGACCAACATCTATGCCGCCCTATCGGCTGGCTGGTTTTGGTCGACCAATCGCCTGAACGAAATTGCCTCTGACATCACTGCGGTGACCAAGAAGATCAATGGTGGGACACATGGTCTGGAAGACCGAATTGCCAAGACCGAGAAAGCCTTGCAGGCACTGGCATAAATTTTAAATTTCCTTAAAATAGGCGTGAATAATTCTTAGGGAAAAACAGCCAAGAAAGGGCGAGAATGTCTACTCCAAGCTGGGTCATGACCTATGACTCCCTCAACTCTACCGTGCTTCAGTATCTGGAGCGCAGTGATCCAGCGACGGTTGCGGCAATTCCCACGTTCATTACGCTGTGCGAATTTGAGATCGCTGAGCAAATCAAGACCCTTGGTCAGTTGAATGTTGCTTCCGCCACAATGACCGCTGACAACCCAATCTTGCAAAAGCCTGCCCGCTGGCGCAAGACGGTCTCAATGACACTGACTACGGACACTGGTGCTCAGCCAGTGCTCCTGCGCAAGTTTGAGTACCTGAAGAACTATTGGCCTGACGCAACCGAGACAAGCCAGCCATTGTTTTACTCGGACATTGATTACGACAACTGGTACTTGGCCCCGACACCTGATCAAGACTATGAATTTGAGGTCTTGTACTACGAGCGCATCCAGCCATTGTCGTCTGATATTCAAACCAACTGGCTCACCCGCAATGCGCCCAACGCCATGCTGTATGGAACCTTGTTGCAGGCAATGCCATTTCTGAAGAACGATCAGCGCCAAATCTTTCAAGAAAAGTATAAGGAAGCAATTGCCGCGCTGAAGACAGAAGACACCACACGAGTTGGTGACCGACAAACCATTGCTGTGGACTCATAACCATGACCAACTATGTCAATCCTTTAACTGGCTCAACAATCAACCCGTCGCAGGTTGGTTACGAGTCTTTGAGTATTTCAGCAAATACTACGCTTAACTGGCCGATCAATGGCAATAACACCAGCGTTGTCGCCAACATCATGGATGTCACTGCCACGGCGGGTAGCCTGTCTTTGATTTTGCCCTCCGCCCAACAGGTTTCGGTTGGTCAGAACATCATCATCCGAAACGTTGGAGCCAACTCATTCAACGTAACCAATGCTGGTAGCGGTGTGATCGCCACGATTGCCTCTGGCATTGCGCAGTTTATTTATCTGACCAACAACAGCACTGACAACGGCACATGGACGGTTATTACATTTGGTGCTGGCACGTCGTCGGCCAATGCGTCTTCATTGGCGGGCTTTGGCCTTACCGCCTTAAACACGACCCTAAATCAGTCTTATGAACTGTCCACAATTTCTTCAACTTACACCTTCTTAACCTCTGACAGAGCAAAGTTTATTGTCTGGAATGGTGGCGTTGGAACCTTGACCCTTCCCCCATCTGCAAGCGTTGGCAACAACTGGTTTGTTATTGTGCGCAATGGCGGCACTGGCGTACTTACCATCACCCCACAAGGCGTTGACACCATTGATGGCAACGCAAATCAACAGCTTCAGTTGACTGAGTCATTGGTTATTGTTTGTACTGGCTCTGGGTACAACACATTTGCATATGGCAGGTCAAATCAATTTGCGTTTACTACGCTCTCTAAGAGCGTAACTGGCGGCACGGTAACCCTGACATCTGTAGAGGGTGCAAACGTTATTCAGTCATACATTGGCACTTTGACATCCAACTGCGTGGTTGTTGTTCCATCAACTGTCCAGCTTTATTCAATCCAAAATGCGACTGTCGGTGCTTTTTCATTGACGTTTAGGACGGCTGTTGGTGGTGGATCAACGTTCACCTTGGCCCAAGGCCAGACGGTTATTGTTGTCTGCGATGGAACAAACGTTTACAACGCCAATACATCTACCAGCGCAAGCTCAATCACATCGCTGACACTTGCCAATGGCGCGGCGGCTTCTCCAACATTAAATTTTGCCAGTGACACAACAACTGGCTTGTACTTGGTTGGTAGTGGTCAACTTGGTTTTTCTGCTGGAGGCACGAACAGAATGACGCTTACAACGACTGGCCTATTGGTTCCTGTTGGCGTTGCTGGGGGCGCATTTTGACGGCAAAGGTTACCACCCTCTCGGTGAAGCCCGGCATCCAGCGGGACGGCACTCAATTCGCGTCAGACACTTATGTCGATGGCGAGTGGGTTCGTTTCCAGCGCGGTATGCCAAGGAAGATTGGTGGGTACAACGCCATCTTTTTGAATGCCACAAACATCTCTCGCGGCATGATCATGACCTCCGAGAACGGATTGAACTACGTTATCTCTGGCTACAACGCAGGCATAGAGCAATGGACAACAGACAATGAGGATGGGATTGGTGCTGGCCCATCCCCCTACACAATAAGCTCTGGCTTTACATCAAACAACAACAATCTTTGGCAGTTTGACATTGGCTATGACTCGACGGGCGGTAGCACCAACAATTTGATTGCGCATCCCGGCCAAAACCTCTCAGCGATTGACAGCACCACAAACACCCGCCCATTGTTTGGCGCGTTCCCCGGCTCCTCCTTGGCCCCTGTGGGCGTTTTTACTGCCGCAGGTACGACCAACAGCACTACTACATTTACGCTTGCTGTTGCCAACACAAGGGTCGGCGCTGGTCAAACCATCACTGGCACTGGCATACCTGCGGGCACAACCGTTGTTTCCGTTGCTGGTACAGCGGTCTTGATGTCTGCCGCCGCAACCGCATCCGCCAGCATTACAGCAACTTTTGACAACAACATCTCTGTCTCTGGTGGGGTAGTCATGCTTCACCCATACATGTTTGTTTATGGCAATAACGGCCTGATCCAAAATTGTGCGGCGGGTGACTTTTCGGACTGGGTTTCATCTGACTCAAACGCCAACAACGTGTCCACTGGCAAGATTGTCAAGGGCCTTCCAATCCGTGGCGGCACTACCGCCCCCTCTGGCCTGTTCTGGTCTCTGGACTCTGTCATTCGCGTCTCTTACAGCCCAACCACTGTTGGTGGCCTGACCTTCTACTGGCGCTATGACTTGATGACCAGCCAGACATCAATCATGTCTTCTCAGTCTGTGATTGAGTACGACGGTATCTTCTATTGGTGCGGTGTGGATCGTTTCCTTTGCTACAACGGCGTGGTGCAAGAGATCCAAAACACCATAAACCAGAACTACTTTTTTGACAATGTCAACTACTCACAGCGTCAAAAGGTTTGGGTATCAAAAGTGCCCCGCTTCGGTGAAATTTGGTGGTTCTACCCAAAAGGCGATGCCACCGAGTGCACCGACGCAATCATCTACAACGTGCGTGAAAAGACTTGGTATGACGCTGGACAGTCGGTTGGTGCGCGTCGTTCTGCTGGCGCGTTTACCGAGGTGTTCAAGTACCCTGTGTGGGCTGGCAACGAAATTAATGAACAAAGCAAGTACAACATCTGGCAACACGAGAAGGGTGTCAACGAGGTTTATTTGACCAACGTAAATGCAATTCGCTCCTCGTTTGAGACGTGCAACCTTGGTTTGGTGACTGGCGGGCCGGGCAACACCCAGCTTGTTGGCGACAACTTATGGGCGCGTATTGATCGCGTTGAGCCCGACTTTGTCCAAGAGGGCGAGATGAGTGTGGTGGTGACTGGCAAGGGCTACGCAAACGATGCCGACATTGAGTCGGAGCCCTATACGTTTGAGCCCGACACACTGAAGGTTGACATGCGCGAACAGCGCCGTGAATTGAGGTTGCGTTTTGAGTCCAACACTGAAAACGGCAACTACCAGATGGGTAAGGTTTTGATTTCTGTCGAAAGCGGAGATGTCCGTGGAACGGGCAACCCATGACGATTGCATACGATCCCAGAGGCATGTCTTGGGACGAGTGGTGCAAGCTCACTGACGAGTTGTTTGCTCAGCAACAGCTTGGAATTGCGCCAGAAGAGCGATGGAAAGATTGGGTGAATGGATTGGCTGGCTTGGCAAACTTCATGGACTCTGGCGTACCAGACAGCAGGGGCTTTGATGATTGGCAAGATTGGGCAGAACAATTTGTTGGAATTATGAATGTGGGGCAACCATGATTGATGCACAAAACAGAGCTTCTACCGAAGACATCATTAGCAAATATTGCGAAGACAACGACTTGAACTTTGATTCTGTCTACAGGTTTTTGTCAGAAGAAATTAAGGGTGGGCAAACAAGAATTTTGCGCCATTCCAACACATTGTTGGTCATGCACACCTTGGAAGAGGGTGTCGCTGAAGTTCATTTGATGTCGCTTGATCAGCCCCGTGAAATTGTTGAAGCCATCCGTGAGTTTTACAAATCATTTCAGGTTGCAGGGTTCAGGGCTATGGTTGGCAGGGTAGAAGATGATCAGATCGTTCGTTTGATACGAATGGCGAACCTTCCCATATCATTCACTCAGGGTGAAAATGGCGAGCCGTCAGATCAATTTGTTATTGAGGTGACGCAATGAGTCTCAAAAAAGCTGGCAAATGGATTAAAAAAGAAGTCCTTGCCCCTGTAAGCAAGGCTGTAAGCAACGTTGGAAAGTTTGTTGGAAACATTGTTGACGACATTCCTATCGTTGGAAAGCTTGCGGAGAAGGTTGTAAATGGCGTAGCAAACACCGCCGCCGCCATCATCAGAGACCCAATGCCCATCATTGAGACGATTGCGTTGACGGCAATTGGGGTTCCGCCGATGGTTGCAAACGCCGCCGTTACAGCAATGCATGGCGGCAGTGTGAAGGATATTGCTATTTCGGCAATCGCATCTGGCGCTGGTAGGCTTGCCGGATCAGCCGCTGGCTCTGCCGCCGCAAGTGCTGGCGTTAGTTCAACAATGGCAACAATTGCCGCCAGTGCCGCAGGCGCAAGCGCCGCTGGAGTCACATCCAGCCTTGCAAAGGGCAATAGTCTTGAAAAAGCCTTGGAAGACGGCCTTATTGCTGGCGCTTTTGGCGGAACAAATACAGCCCTGACTACAGCACTAAATTCAGGCTTGAATGCCGTTGCAACAGCCGCAAACACGCCTACCCTCAACAAAGACAATTTAAACATCTCTCCATTGTCTTCAGCCGATGGACAGCCTGACATTGAGCCAACAAATGATTATTCAGTGAAGGCTGATTATTCTTTGGGCTCCACATCCACGCCAAAATTTGGTTTTAATTCATCGACTGGCACTGGTTTGACTGCAAACCCGCTAACTACTGGGGCAGATAATGTTGGGTACTCGCCTGTAGATTATGGTTTGGTTGGCGCGAATGCCGGACTTGGTTTACAGATGCCAACATCGCCCGCAATTAAAGCGATGGGTGGCGGTCAGGGGTTGACTACCAAAGTCACCAATCCAGTGACGGGTGCAACTGGTGTTGTTGGTGGCTTGGGCTTTACTCCAACTGGAGCCGCCCCAGTGCTTGGAGACCCAAGCTCCTTCATCAACAATCCTGATGTGACTGGCTCCCCGGTCATGGCAACCGACCCTGATTACTACAAAGTCAATCTTCCAAAGGTGTCTGTGTCGCTTGGCCCTGATAGCAAAGCGCCAACATCGCCATTGGGCTCAATTCCATCTGGCGGCGGCTCCAATCAAGCCACATCACAAAGCTCGCCGTTGCAGGCAGTTGGCAACAGCTATTTGAATACAAGTGGCGCAACCGATGCGTTTGAGTTGGACAAGTTGAAGCAACTGTTCCCAACCCTGACGCCAGACATGTCCAAGCTTTTGATGGAGCGAGTTGGCGCAACCCCATCCATGCTGTCATCCCAACAAATTAACTTGAATGATGCTCCACAAGCTTCCTATCAAGACGACTTCAACCCGCAAGAGTTTGCTGACTTTGGTCAAGTATCCTACGCTCGTGGCGGTGACGTCAGGATGCCAAAGGGACACAATCCTGAGTTTGTAACTGGCCGAACTGGTCACTATGCGCAAGGGCGTGGTACAGGCCAATCAGACGACATTCCAGCCGTCTTGCACGACGGTGACTATGTTGTGGATGCCGACACCGTTGCGGCCTTTGGAGACGGTTCTAGCAAGGCTGGCGCGGGTGCGCTGGAGCAGTTCCGTCGGAGCATCCCTGTGCGCCACAGCAGTGGCGGTCAGCCCATCCCAGCCAAGATTGCTGATGGCGAGTACGTCCTGCCAGAGGCTTTTGTGACCTCGCTGGGTCGTGGATCAAACAAACAAGGCGCAAGGATGCTGGACGGCATGCGCGAACAGATTCGGGCGCACAAAAGATCGGCCCCAGACAATAAAATACCCCCAAAGGCAAAGAGCCCCCTGCAATACATGCATGAGGCAATGAAAGGCTAAAGATGGCAGACTTACTTCAAAGCTCAGCAACGACGGCAACGCAAGCGCCGTCTTATTACACAAACTACCTGAACAGCATTGCATCTGGCGGGCAAGATGCGGCAAAGAAAGCTCAGTTTGTTGGTGCTCAGCCACTGCAAACAAAAGCATTTGCCAATGTTGATCAAAATGTAGGCAACTACCAGCCCACGTTGACTCAAGCCACTGGCACGCTTGGACGCGCATCAAATGTCAGCCCACTTAATGCCGCCAATCAATACCTGAGCAACGCCAATGTTGACCAATCACAGTTGGCTAAGCAGTACATGAATCCATACACACAGGATGTGGTGAATTCAATTGGCACTTTGGGCCAGCGCAACATTCAGCAGAACTTGGCCCCACAAGCTACTGCCGCCGCAGTTGGCTCTGGTCAGTTTGGCTCTAAGCGTGGCGCTGAGGTTCTTGGTCAGACCATCCAAAACGCAAACACCGACATCTTGGCCCAACAGAACCAAGCATTGCAGGCTGGCTATCAAAACGCGATGGCAAACGCGCAGAAACAGCAGGCCCTGCAAGCCCTATTGGGCCAGACTGCTGGCAACCTGTCTGCCACAGAACAAGCCAACCTTATCAACGCCGCCACTACTGGCGGTAACTTGGCTGGTCAGACCCAAACATTGGGCCTTGGTGATGTCAATGCTTTGGCTACCCTTGGTGGTCAACAGCAGACCATTAAGCAAAACGAGCAAATGTTCCCACTGACAGCGCTGTCCAAGCAAGCTGAGTTGATGCGTGGATTGACCATCCCAACATCGTCTGTCCAAACATTCAAGGGCTCGCCATTGAGTGCGCTTTCATCCTTGGGTGCCACTACGGCGGGTATCTTTGCTAAGCCCTCAACAGGCGGAAAATCTCCGTTTGAGGGCTTGACTGGTTATGCCGACTTGTCGGGATGGCTGAAGTCATTTGGGTCTGGATCTACGCCATCGGGCACTCCAGCAAACAACGCAACAATTGATGCAAAGGGCAATCCAATCTATGGTGGTGGTGCGGTTGTCAATGACCCATTGGGCGGTGGCTATGATTTTGGGAACTTTACTCCAGCGCCACAGCCACCTGTAGATCAGGGGCAGTCTTGGTCTGACTACTACAACGGCTTGTCGAATCAAACCAAACCCAGCAATGATCCATATGACTTTGGATGAGGAAATAAATCATGGCTACTAATCCAGTTGAAACCTCTGCCGCAAGTCCGTTATCGGCCTCCACTTTTGGCGACCCAAGCAAGTTGAATTTTTTCAATGCCAGAGATCAGGACACGCAAGAGTATCAAGACGCGCTCAAGCAGAGCTTAGATGCTCTTGAGCAAAGATATTCTCAGCCAAACTGGTTCAAGATTGACGCTGGCTTTGCTAAGCCACAGCTTGGTGGATTCATGGCTGGCCTTGGAAGTGCCGCTGAAGCTATGGGTGAAAACATTGAGCAACAACGTGCCGCACAACTGCCTATTGCGCAACTCAGGGCACAGCTTGCTTAGTCAAAGATTGGCATGGGGCAATCTCAAGAAGCCGCACAAGTTTTTTCTGAATGGAAAAAATCTGGCAAACCAATGGACGAAAATGTTTATAGCCAAATTGCTGGACTGGCTCCAAACTCAGCCGTTGCCGCCGCCGCAAAGGCCGCATTCGATGCCGAAAAAACCAATCAGACATTGCGTGTCTCGCAGAATGATTTGCTGGTCAAACAACAGCAACAAGACTTTGCATTGCTTGATGCGCAACGCAAGTCTGGCATGATTGATGAAAACCAATATAGGGCAGGCCTGAAAGCAATTGTTGCCCGTCAAGTCGAGCGTCCACCAGTGTATCCGACAGGAACTACAGGCAATGCAAGCGAACGCATGGGTGCTCAAACTCCAGCCGCAGGATCTGATGCGCTTGCAGTCATGAAAGATCTTTCTGCCGCGCCTGCTACCGAACCAAACCCAGCCACAGCGCCCGTATCTGATTTCAAGATCAAGCCCTCGTTTGCTTTGAAGTACAAACAAGCCGCCACTGAAGATGAGAAGGCGGCAAATGCCAGTGTCCTTGCAAGCGCAACAGAAGCCAATGCCGAACCTGCGCGTCAATACAGGGCACTGCAACAGGTCAATGACCCACAAAACTATGCAATCGCAATGCATGCCAACGAGTCTGTTGAAGACGCGATCAGGGCACAGCCAACAACTTTTGTGAAGGTGACAAATTTGATTCGTCAGGCTGGCGGCTTGCCTGCAATGCTTGAAAAGGGCCTGTCGGTCAATTGGAATGGCTACGGCGTCAACGTTGGCATTCCCATCTCTGCTGGGTTGGATGCAAGTCTGAATGAAAATGAGCAGGCATACAGGGACACCCTGATAAACAACCTTGCTACCAGTGCCTACTATGGCTTGTTGGCAAGGGGCATTGATCCGAGCAAGGCTGGTGAAGGCAAGATGGCCCAACTTATTGCTCAAGAAATGCACATCGACAAAAGTCCAAAAGCAATTGCTCATCAGGTTGACCTGAACAAAGAACAGTTGAAGCATGCAAGGCGTTTGCATGATGTGATCTCTGATGGCTTGCCGCAAGCAATTGCGGCTGGAAGCCTGTCCCCACACTTTGACATCTACCGCCAAGATCCAAACATCAAAATTGAGAATGGCGTGTATGAGGGCATCTTGAGGGACAAGGGCAAAAAATATCAAGCCAGATTGAAAGGCACTCAGCCATGACGGATGAAGAAATTCAAGCAAGGATTAAGGCCCGCCTGAAAGAAGAGGGCATTGACTCGGATGAAAAGCCTTCTGAGCAACCTTCTGCGCCCGTTATGCGCCGTGCAAGGCCACCTGCCCATATTGATTCTGTTGTTACAGAGCCTGCCATGCGAAATGTTGAGGCCGAATCTTCATCTGGCGAGGCAAACGATGATGTCTTCGATGCTTTGGAAAGAGCAGAACAAGAATCAAAAGCCGAAAGCAAGAAAAAAGAACAAGAAGAAAGCTCCGCTCAAAAGGCAATGGCCGCTGGTGCTGGGGCGGCGACTGGCGCATTGGCTCGATACAAGGGTGTAGATTTTGAAGGAAACTTGCTGTCCCCCGGGCGTAGCGTGTTCCAGCCAAGCGAAGCATCCATGAACCAAACATCTCAGGTATACAACAG
>Ga0114977_10001869_pt1 | contig 13819 bp, 8 predicted proteins | sample S_130805_MF_Meta_FD_87026 | JGI IMG/M metagenome (GOLD analysis project Ga0114977, IMG submission 87026) | Freshwater microbial communities from Lake Simoncouche, Canada to study carbon cycling - S_130805_MF_MetaG | ecosystem: Environmental > Aquatic > Freshwater > Lake | place: Lake...
AACGATTGTCTGTATGTAGACCAAGATGTTTTAACTGCTTTAGTAAACGGTGCATCAGTTACTTGTGTCCAGTCAGACTCTTTTAATAATTGATCACGTTTTTCTCTAACATTTGCAGATTCACCTGCAATATCAGCTGTAAGATCCTCTTCAGTCTTATCAGCAACTTCAACAGTAAAGACTTGATTATCTTCAATATACGGCTCAACTGGTATTAGTTTTTGAGTTGTTTTATCGTGTGGTTTCCAAATTGTAACTCCCAATGCTGAGTTTGCTTCCATAAAACTGGCGTCTGGACCAGTAGTAGGAAACGATGTAGCAGGGAATAATTTTTTATAATGACCAATTTGTACTATCTGGTCGTCTTGTATAATTGCAATATCCATTTTAATATCCTCCAGATGTTGGTAATGGTGCTGTTGGTGGTGTGAAGTTTTGGGTGTATCGTGCTAAGCCTTTTGTGATACGGAGGTCGTCTATGTAACCATTAAATGCCCACCCAGAGGGTGCTTCTGCATTGGTGCCTACCCATAAGGGATTTTGTGATACATAAATAGAACTCGATATTGATACCGACGTACCACTTATAGTGCCATTTTTATAGACGCTTATCTGATTATTATATCTTACTACCGCGAGATGATTCCAGACTGATGTAATTACTGCACCGGTACCAACTTGCGTATAGCTATTTCCATCTAATGAAAAGAGAAAAACTAAATTCCCACTATTCCCTAAGAAAAAGGAATGGGTTGATGCTGTTGACCAATCATCTAATAGTGTGAAGATATTCGTATCGTTTGCATAATACCATAATTCTATAGTAAAATCAGAATTACCCAATTTTAATGAGGGATTTGATGGAATAGTTAAAAAACTGCTTCCAGTAAAAGATAATGCACCAGTGCCAAACTTCTTAGTACCAGTACTAATCTGAGCATTCCCGCCTGCTGTTATAGTCTTAGGACTACTACTCAAATCAGTGAATACCTGTGAGCCATTAGTACCATCACCATTCAACAACAAACTAACCTGAGCATAATTATAATCATACTGAGTACCAGTTACGATTGGGTCTTCGTAGGTAGGTGGTGTAAAGTTTTGGGAGTATCTGGCGTAGCCTTTGGTAATACGGAGGTCGTCGATGTAGCCATTAAATGCTGCTGCGGCATTACCTGATGAATCGCAACCAATTTGGAACGGATATGTACTCGCTACCGATGTATTGTACGTGGTCGTTCCAGCTGCTGTTCCATTTATATAATATGTAACTACACCTGAATTTCGAACTACGGTTACGTGTGTCCATGTAGATAACGACACAGTCGATGTTGAGGTGATTGCTCCTGTTGGAGAATTACCTATTTGCATATACAAATTTCCAGTTTGTCGAACAGCAAACAAGATATCACATCCAACAATATAAGTATGAGCACCCGCTATTTGTGAACCCCATCCGGTATTATATGCATTTAAATATATCCATGCTTCAATAGTAAAATCACCCGTTCCGAAATTAAACGCTGTATTTGAAGGTGTTGACAAATAATTACTTCCACTAAACGCCATACTGCCCGTACCATATTTCTTCACGCTTGTATTAACAGTAACAGAACCCGTATTAGTAACAGTCAAGTTATTAGGTGATTCATCTGTAAACGATGTACTACCATTAGTACCATTACCTCTTAGCAATAACGATGTATCAACACGGTTAACGTCAAATGGTGTACCAGTTGTAGTAGCTAATGCGTAGGTCGGTGGTGTGAATGATGTTGTATAACGGGCTATACCTTTGGTTATTCTTAAATCATCAATATACCCATTAAATTGTTCACTTGCTGTCATTGTTGGAGTATCACCTAATGTAATATATGCAGCAGCATTAGAATCTACTGTTGCGGAACTTGTATATGTTGATTCTTGAGTACCATTCACAAACAATCTAAATGTCGTTCCACTTCTAGTTACCGCTACGTGATACCATGTATTACTTGCTAATGTAGTGGTCGATACCATAATGGCATCACCCATATTACCAGGAACTGCATATCTAAACTTATTAACTGCATCATCAGTGTTCATCATTAATGCGTGGGTATTTGTAGTGTAGTCGGCATTAAAGTTAATTAAACGTGGATAACCAGATGCCTTTGAAACTTGATAACACCATAACTCAATAGTAAAATCTCCAGTGCCAAATGCAAGACTTGCGTAAGCATCGGATTTTAATCTGCATGGACGGGTACCGCTAAAATACATAGCACCAGTACCATACTTTTTAACTGCAGTACTGATTTTAGTGTCGCCATAAGCTGTAATAGTCTTAGGACTACTACTCAAATCCGTAAACGTCGTACTTCCATTAGTTCCTTCACCTGTCAATAACAACGACACGTCAGCGTAATTAGGGTCAAAACCTGTTGAGATATACTGAGTAGCAAATGACTGGCTAGGTGGAGTAAAGTTTTGGGTGTATCTGGCGTAACCTTTGGTAACCCGAAAATCATCGATATATCCGTTCCAAGAATAGTTATATAAAGAATCGGACCCAACGTACCACGACGCGTCTGCTACGAAACTAGTAGATACCGAAGTATTTGACCCTACTGATACACCGTTTAAGTAAAGCGTCATAGTATTACCACTACGTACTAATGCAAAATGGTTCCAGGTATTTTGTGTGTATGATGTTGATGCCGTGAGTATTGTGGTACTTCCTCCTGAGAATACAGCTAATGTTGTACCACTTTGATTAGTCATTCTAAGTTGATTTGCGGTCAGATAACTAGCGGTAGTTGTAAATATATGTGCGTACGTCCCTCCAGCTATTTGATAAAACCAACCTTCAATTGTGAAATCACTTGTGCCTAATACTAAATTTGTAGTGGGTGTAATAGCTATATAATCCCCAGTACCATCAAAATACATACTACCAGTACCATTCTTCTTAACATCAGTGCTAAGTTGAACATTGCCATAAGGCGTGAGTGTCAGGTTGTTCTGAGTACGGTCTTGGATTTTGTAGGATGGAAGTGCTGCGGTTGGTGGTGTAAAGTTAGCTGTGTATCGAGCTACACCTTTGGTTATTCTTAAATCATCAACATACCCGTTAACACAATAACCTTGACAATTACCAACTATAAAAGGCGCATCTGTACCCGCTTGCGGTGTACCAGATATTGCTGTATATCCATTACCGACGCCATTTACCCATATTTGAAATCCAGATGAGGTTTTAGTTAACGCTATATGTGACCAGACACCCGCAGATATAGTAGCAGTGGAATTAGTAGGAGTTACAACTGAACCATTATAGTAATAAAATGTTACTCTCCCATCACCGATTGGTCCAAATAACCAGTTTGCATATGCAGATGATGCTGATGCATTTCCAATTAAATTAGAAACGTGTAAATTATATGTTGAAGAATAAAAGTCAAAACTAGATAGTGTGGTTGGATTTACCCAACATTCTAAAGTGAAATCAGATGTCCACCAATCAAAATTTGTTTTAGAGTAAGTTAAATTTAAATAATCTCCACTACCATCAAAATACATAGCCCCTGTGCCGTATTTCTTCGTTACTGTATTAATACTTGTATTCCCAGCAACTGTAATAGCATTATGCTGATTAGACCAATCAATAAAATCATCACCAGTTAACATCAGTGACACATTCTGCCAATACGGGTCGTATGCGTCAGTTGTGTTACCGTCTAGTAACAATGATACATTGCCCCACCAAGGATCAGCTGATATAGTTGGAGGTATTGCTGGTAGTGCTGTAGTTGGTGGTGTAAAATTAGCTGTATATCGTGCTAAGCCTTTGGTGATGCGTAGGTCATCTACGTATCCAATCCAATCATTATCGTAACTTGCATTGTGACCAATATACACATTTGATACACTACCGTCACTGATGTTTGACGAGTTTGAATAAGTTGTACTACTTGCTGTACCATTTAAGTAAAGTGATATTGTTCCGTTACTACGGGCTACAGCAACATGGTACCAAGTCCCTGTTGACATTGCTGGTACAGGGAATTCCCAACCTCCACCAGCCGCGCTTTGGCTATTATATTGGGCAAATGCAATAGATGACGCGTTAGATACCCTAAATGTCCAATTTCCATTATTGCCAGCAACATAATAACCTGCTGTTGAAATTAATGTACGTTGTGCAGCAAATGATGACGAATTAAACCATAATTCAATAGTAAAATCAGCAGGAAACGCTAAATTTATATTGGGTAATAACGTCAAATAATCCCCAGTACCATCGAAATACATACTACCAGTACCATATTTCTTAGTAGCTGTATCGATTCTAGCGTTACCGTAAGCGGTTACAGGTAAGCTATAAACAGAACTATCTAATATCTCATGCGATGGTAATGCTTGCGTAGGTGGAGTGAAATTGGCTGTGTAACGAGCTACACCTTTGGTGAATCTAAAATCATCGATAAATCCGTTAAACTGGTGAGCGGTGTCGGATGACGAACCCACATTAACTTGAGATACTGATCCACCATCTATGCTACCGGCAACTGATGCTGAATTATCTAAAACACCGTTTAAAAAAATTCGCATTGTACCGGATGCTCGTGTAACAGCTACATGGTACCATACTCCTGTTGTTACAGTAGATGTTGTGTATAGTTGTCCTACGTTTGCTCCAGAAAAACAAACTCTACTTAAATTATCGTTATCATTAACTTGGATATTCCAAACATTTGCAGCCCACGAACCATTAACATTAAATATTGCTGGATACGGTTGTACTTTACTGGTTTGATAGAACCAACATTCAACGGTAAAATCGCCAGTACCTACTATAAAGTTTGTGATGGGTGATACCGATAAATAGTCCCCAGTACCATCAAAATAATAACTACCTGTGCCAATTTTTTTATTAGCAGTGGATACTACAGCATTACCATTTACTGTAACTGTTAATTTATTATTAGACTTATCCAACAAATCATTACCAGTCAACAACAACGATACATCAGCAAAGTTAGTATCAACATTAGTATCGCCATTTAGCAGTAATGATACTTTGTCATAATATGGGTCACTAGTACCTACTACTGGGTAATAGCCAATACCACCAGTTGCTGCTGCATTTATAATCTTACGATTGCTCATTATTTTAAGTCCTTACCAATCACATATCCAGTCCAAGTTGTACCAGTATCGTAGGTATAAAAACCAAACGAATCTCTACCAGAAGCAGTCAAACTAGATGGAGCAGTACCGCCAACCCATTTAACGGTAGAAGTGCCACTAGCAGCCACTGACAATGTCCATGTAATAGTTGCTAATCCAGCATTAGTTAAATCCAACACAAATGAACCAACTGAACCAGCAGCAGGAATATTACTTACAGTAAATGTAGTTGCACCAGCGGTTAATGTCTTGGTAAAGTAAGAACCTAATGATAAATCAACATCTAATGCAGCCATTGCTACTTTAGTTTCATAAGAACCTAATGCAGTAATAGTCTTATTAGTTAATGTTTGTGTATCAGTAGTACCAACAATTGTTCCGGTTGGAGCCGATACTGCAGTGAACGCAGATGCACCATTGCCTTTCAAGATACCAGTTAATGTAGCCGCACCTGAACCACCTTGAGGAACTGATAATGCTGTAGTTAATCCTGTTAATGATGTGATATCACTGTTAGCTCCAGAAGCAGCTTGTCCTGCTAAGGTGTCAGTTGATTGTAATTCTTGTATTGTAGTGCCGTTAAGCACTAATGGATATCTTGCTGTCATTAAGTTATACTCACCTGTATTGTTGTACTAGAACGGTTTAAAACTGCTAAGTAGCCAGTAGTTAATGAGACAGTAGAAACTGTAGTTCCGTCTCTTTTTAAAACTGCTACTGTTCTTGAAATTGTCCCCCAACTAGCAGTAGTACCGTCTGTTGTTAGATATTTAGTAGCATTGCCTGTCTGTGACGGTAATGAAATGGGCGCAGGTTGCGAACTCCAAGTAGTGCCATCACTAGTTAATACGTTACCAGTAGTGCCCGGAGCAACAACTTGTAATGCACTGGTGCCATTACCTAATAATACATTGTTTGCAGCTAATGTAGTTGCGCCGGTGCCTCCACTTCCTACTACTAATGTTGCACTCAATCCGGATGCGGTACCTGTTAATGTACTAGTAATAGTATCTGCAATTAGCGAACCAACTTTTAACGTATCATACGTTGCACCTGTAAAGTCAACAGTGGTAGTTGGCTCTGCAGCTATATTACTGAATAATTTCCAATAACCGTCAGTTGCATCTCTAACTAAACCGGTGTGTAAATGTGTACCTGCTAGATTATATGCACCAACCCACCCGATATCTAAAATGTCAGCTGCATTATTAATTGACAAGTAAATTATAGAATCAGTTACATCTAAGTTAGTTGCACTTAATCTATTAGCAGTTCCATTAAAATAAATATCACCCGCTACTTGTAAATCGTGATTAATGGTCGTAGTACCGGTATTAGTACCAATACTAATTGACGTAGCAGCACCTGCAAAGTTTACAGTAGTTGCAGTAGTATTAATTAAGTTAAATGAAGTTGATGCAGTTGTAATTGATGTAGCTATAGCCGGACTAGTTGCTAAAACTGCACTTCCAGATCCTGTAGTTGATAACCAACTAGTAATTGCACCGTTAGTTGTTAATAATTTTCCATTATTTCCAGTTTGATCGGCAATAGGTGATGTTGAAGCACCTAACGATCTCCATGTTGATGATGAATCAATGTATATAAATGAAATATACATGCCATTAGTAGATAATACTTGCGATGTATTACCGTCAATAGTTTTACCAGTATTTGAATATAATGTAACATTGTGAGTAGCAAACGAGTTACTTGAATCAACAATACCAATTATAGATCCGTCAACCGGAGCACTTGGAAATGTAATTGAAAAACTAGCAGCAGATGAATCGCATCTAACTAAGTCGTTTCCTGAAGCAACATAAGTGTTGGATATAATAGCAGTTGAATTTAATGCACCATCATGATGAATAATAGGTGTTTCAAGTATTTTCCAGTTTAAATCTGCTAGCACATAAACAACTGAAATATAAGTACCGCTTATATCTAAAATAACACCAGTATTATTTTCAATCGTTTTGCCAGTGTTTGGTAAAAGAGTAACTGGATGTTCTGCAAACTTAGAATCTACATCTGTAATACCAATGATTGCCCCATCGGGCGGGTTTAATGGAAGTGTTACTGAAAAACTGCTAGCAGTTGAATTACATCTAACTAAATCGTTTGCAACTGCAGTATACGCAGAAGTTTTAATTGGTGTTGGCGATAAACCCCCGCCTCCTCCCCCACTCCCGCCTAATACACTAGCACCGGAACTATCAACAATGTCGCCACCTGACGGTAATTGTATTTCGCCATCGCTATTAAATGTCCAAGTATTAGCATTATTGACTATTGTTAAATCGCCATTAATAGTTGCTCCGGCAAACGTAGGACTTGCAGTAGTTTGCAAATCCTGCGGAGTGCCAATAGTAATAACTGTTCCAACTGTAGTAACAGTTACGCCGTAGTTAGTACTAAATGTTGGAGTATTTATTAAATCTGCATAATCATTACTTATTGTTACAATCGAGTCAACAGAAGAGACTGTTTTTTTAATAAACAGTCTCCCGTCGTATGTATTAATTGATAACTCACCTGAAGATAAATCACTTACTAATGGTACCTTTAAATGTGTATTACTTCGTTTATGTAAAATAAGTGTCATAATAGCCTTATTAGAAAGTACCGCCGTCTACGTCTGCCCATGATGGAAGACCACTGGTTGGATCTAGTAACATTACTTGACCTGGGTTGCCTTTAGCAAGTTTTGATAAAGTATTAGTTGCAGATGCATATAGAATATCACCAGCTGCGTATGTGCTAAACCCGGTACCGCCGTATGCTGATGCAACTACTGTACCTTGCCAAGTACCAGTTCCGATTGTACCTAATGTAGTAATACTTGTTTGACCAACGTATGTGCTAGCAATGTCAATGCTATCAGCATTTATAGTAATTCTGTTTGTAGTACCGCCAATATCAAATACACCGGCGTCGAATGTTAAACCTGCACCAGCTGCTGATGATGCAATCTGTACGTTATCACCACTAACTGTAAGACCATTTGACGTGTTTACGCTAAATGAATTACCAGTTAATGTTAAACCTGCACCGGCGAGCCATGTTCCTTGTCCAGCAAACTGTGTAAATGTAATTTCAGTTGTACCAAAAACTACACCTTCAACTGATTGTACATAACCATAACCTGAGTCATTAACATAAACAAAGTCACCACCGCCTAAATCACCATATCCAAATGCAAGGTTAACTGCACCAGTTGTACCGTGGTTAGTAGTTAATGTAATTTGAGTTGGGCTATCGATCGATGCAATTTCTGCTCCTGCCCCTAATACACCGGATCCGCCTACTTTGTATGCAGGCATACCAACTCTTAATTTTTCAGTAGTACCGACTGAAAATACAATAGTTGCAACACCAGATGTTAACGTAGATGTAAATCCATTTTGTGCATATGACATATCAGCATCGATTGCACGAACAAATGTAGTAGCAGTTGCCCAAACATAGATACCGTTTTGTTTTTTGTCTGTTTGCCCTATTAACAATACACGTTCACCGCCATGATCGGTAAATGTTGCAGTTTCAGCGCCGCCTAACCATGTATATGTAAATGTAGGAGCAGCTGAGAATGTTAAGTATGAACCTGGACCAAAATCGCCTAAGTACGGAGCAGTAGCAGGACCTGCAGTATATGTAGCTGCCCCGGCATCTGCTAGTAATACAAAGTCAACCGGCGCATGTGTATGTAAGCCTTGTGCTAGTGAATCAACATAATCTTTAGTTACAGCATCTGTTGCAGCAGTTGGTTCACCTAAGTTTGTAAGTTTATATCCATTTAACGATACTGTACCGTTAAATGATGAAGTACCAATTACATTTAATGTGCCACCAACTTCTGTATTACCAGTAGCTGATGCAACTGTAAATTTACTAGTAGCAACCGAAAAATTGCCCGAAAATGCACCAGACCCTGCAGTTACTGCAGCTAATGTAGATGTACCAGTTACGTTTAATGTACCAGCAACTGCAGTATTACCTGTTGATGCAGCAACTGTAAATTTGTTAGTGTTTACGTTAAAGTTACCAGTAACGTCAGTTTGTCCAGTTACGTTTAATGTACCAGCAACTGCAGTATTACCAGTTAATGCTGCAACTGTAAATTTGTTAGTAGCAATTGCAAAGTCACCACCTGCGCTTAATGTGCCGGCAGCTGCAGTATTACCTGTAGCCGAAGCAACTGTAAACTTGTTAGTAGCAACTGCAAAGTCACCTGACAAGTTTAATGCAGTTAATGAAGTTGTACCAGTAACACCTAATGTACCAGCAATTGTAGTATCACCTGTTGCTGCGGCAATTGTAAATTTAGTAGTAGCAACTGCAATGTCACCGGAGAATGTAGCTGAAGTTGAACTTAACGTACCAGTAGTAGTATTACCGGCATGTAATGTGCCTGATATAGTAGTGTTACCTGATGCAGTATCAACTACAAATTTATCAGTTGACCCGTCAGTAATTTTAAAATATTCAGCTGCAGCAGTTGAGTTACCTGAAATAGTAAGACCATTACTAAATGTAGCCAAGTCAGTAAATGCTGAAGTACCAACAACACTTAAATTACCGCCAGTCCAAATATTTCCAGCAATGCCTGCTCCGCCTGCAACTTGTAATGCACCTGAAGTAGCATTGCCTGTATTTGCAGTAGTTTGTAATAATTTTAAAGCAGCTATGTCTAATTTTGCAACTTCTACTGCAGAAGTGTTATTACTTGCATAAAAGTGTAATATGTCATCACTTACACCAGGTGACGTTTCTGCAATAATATATGTAAGATTATCAACTGATCTTACGCCGCCTAATGATGCCCAGTTACCTGCACCGCTTGTACCAGTATAACCTTCAAACGAGTTAGTAGTTGTGTTATAACGAATCGCACCTGATATTGCAGGACTTTGCTGTGCAGTAGTACCATTTGGAAGAATAAATGCATTAGTACCGCTAATTTGCACATACCCTGTTCCATTTGGAGTAAGTGTAATGTTACCATTTGAATTAGTAGAACTAATAACACCTGTGCTGCCAGTAAGTGTTAAATTGCCAACATTGATTACATCAATTTTGCTGTTTGAATCAACAATAAGTGCAGAGCTTGCAGTTAAAGTACCAGCAACATGATCTAACATGTCTGTAAAATATTTACCACCAACTACAAACGGAGTAGTACTTGCGTCATCTGCGCCTAACCCGATAAATAATCTGTCACCAGTATTTGACTGGGTACCTAAAAGTGATGAATACCCTAATTCACCAACTGCAAGTGTACCGGTGGTAATTGCAGTAGTACTGGTTCTTTTAATTCTTATTTTTGAACTTGCCATATAATTGTCCTGTTAAAATACTCCGCCATCCATATTTTGATTTGATAGTGAAGTTTGAACGTCCCATTGTTCTGTTATTGCGTTATAAATTAATAATGATCCGTCTGCTAAATCCCCGGGAACGACATCAGGAATCTCTATAACTTTATTTATCTGTGGACCTGGAATCCCTTGCGGCCCTTGAGGTCCAACAGGTCCTTGTGGTCCTGATGCATACAGCAAATCATTCCAGTGCAGTACGCCGTTACCTATTTTAAATTTTTCTGTATCCAATTCTAATGCTAGTTCGCCCTCTGCAAGAATTGGATTTACGTCAGACCATAACTGTGCAGATCCTCGACGTATTTGAATTTGAACCGCCATTAAATATACCCTCCATCAATTGGATTAATTCCACCATAAACTGATCCTGGACCACCACCGTCTAGGTTTATTCCAATTGCTATTCCGCTAATATCAACTGTTACATCATTGCCAACTGTAGTTGTAGTTACACTGTCACCTGTAAAATTAATACTCGATGTTTGTGTAGTAATAGACGTACCATTAGACTTAATTGTTAATGGTGTTGCTGTTATTGAAGATACATCAACGCTAATAGTGCCGTCGAGACTAATAGCTATTCCAGCTCCAATTTTAATACCACCTAATACACTAGGTGATGCAATTGGTAACGTATAATCTGATCCTGAACCTGTACCAAATGTAACTTCACTCCAATTTGATTCAGCATTAGGTACTGCGCCAGTTGAACTATTTCTAGATTCTCCAGTTTGCAGTTTATATGTATAGTATCGATCACCTGTCCTAGTATACAAACCAGATATATAACTGTTTTTAACATAAACTAACATACCTTCTTGTATACGCTGTCCGTGTATATTAGTTAATTGATCATTTGTATCTCCAGTAATACTTTGTAATGTACCACGAAGTTCTGTGTCTAATGCTATTGGCGCAGCAGTAGCAGGGCTCCACGTTCCTGGCCAAATATTCCTTGTTAACCCATCATAGTTAGATGCCATTATGAAATACTCACGTAAGTTGAACCTGATTGTAAGGTAAATCCATACAATTGATAATTTTCAGCAACGTAGTTAGGTAACGGCGAATCAGGTGCTAATGCAACAGTTCCGCCATTTGTATATGCTACATCACTTAATAATCCAGCACTTGCACCAGTTTTAAATACTGTTGGTTGTGATGCTGAACTTCTTACTACAAACCAAAATGCTCTTGGATTTGCACTTGAATTAGTTATTGATTGTGTTGCTAATGTTTTAACTTGATCTCCTAAAACAGTAACATCTGTTTCTACTGTAATGTTATTAATTATATCAGCCCTTGTTGGTATAATTAACACACTATCAGACCATAACCAAAAAGATGGATATGTAAAACTAGCAGATGCAGCAACATCATTTGTATTAGTAGGCCCAAGTGTAACATTGTATGCTGTTCCTGTTACAGTAGCTGGTCTAGATGCAGTAGTAGTTAATGTTACGTATCTAGCAGTAGACTTATTGCTATGATTAATTGGATCAGTAAATGTTAATGTGCCGCTTGCAGTAGTTGACGATACTGTTCCATTTGTACCACTAATTAAAAACGTTCTGTTACCTGCTGAAATATAAGATGTAGATGGCGTATATGTAGTAGATGCATACGAATCAAGAAACGTTTTTCCTGTTAATGCAGCAATTGATATTGAATGCAACACTGTAAGCCAGCTAACTGAAAATGTTGCAGTAGTTCCCCAACTAGCAAGGGTCGTGCCGTTATAGTAATTAAATGCAACAACTCCACTTGCAGCGCCGCCTGCTGTAGTAGTGGATAACGATCTAATATACGATGTTGAGTTATTTGTAGTAAAACTTTGAGTCCAGTCTACACCACCTGCAGGAATGTTACTATATAAACCTGCAGAATAATTGCCAAGTACGGTAGACACTGATCCACTTAATTGTGTAATTGCTATAACATTATTAATATATTGGTCAGTGATGTCGGTTGGATTGTCTACAGTAACAGTAAAACCAGTTGCAGGGATATCCCAATTTAATGTTGATCCTGCAGACGATGTTACAGTTACAGTTGGAGTAAACGTTGCTAATGTTAATCGTAACGTATTTCCTGCAAATTCTGCAACTCTAACAGTATTTGTAATATCGTTTTCTTTGTATCCAGTAAGAGTGCGATAACTGCCGCTAGTTGACCAAACTAATGTTTCGCTACCAGTAACCGACACTCCTGGAATCCCTTGAATGCCCTGTGCGCCAGTATCGCCTTTGAGTCCTTGAATCCCCTGTGCGCCAGTGTCGCCTTTGAGTCCTTGAGGTCCGGTATCACCTGTATCGCCTTTGAGTCCTTGAATCCCCTGTGCGCCAGTGTCGCCTTTGAGTCCTTGAGGTCCGGTATCACCAGTGTCACCTTTTGGTCCTTGAGTATATTGTACACTAATGGTTCCGTCGGGATCTACAATTATACCATTACCAATTTTAACTACACCTTTCACAGTAGCTGATGCAGTAGGTACTAAGGTAGCTGCATGCCATATACCGCTATATCGTACATATAAGTTAGATCGTACAGTATCCCACCACATTGTTCCGGGAACATTAGTTGCTGGGGGAGTAGGTGAAACAATCATTGTAGCGTTACCACCGCCTCCTGACCCACCTCCACCAAGAACTAACGGAATACCACCAAGTGATACACCGTCAGATAACCGCAGATCGCCTATGTCTTGATTGTAAAATATTGTGCCAATTTCACCAACATATGCATCTGCAACTACTGTGTTAATACGACCTGATTTAATTTTTTGAATTGTCACCCGGTGTCCTTATTATTTTCGAATAAGTTCTAGTATTCTTTTTAATTGATTAGTATGATCAGACACATCATCGTCAGTGGTGTCTTCTTCGGCGCCAACATCTTCAGGTTCTGTTATTTTATCAATTACTGCGCTGTCTTTGCCAGCATCAGCTTTTTTAAGTTCTAACTCTTGTTGTAACGGCGATACGAAGATTGGGTTTTCGTCAGGTTCTTCTGAATCGTTGCCTGCTACATCAATCTCAGGATCTCCGTCACCGTTTATTTTAATGTTTATTGGCACATTGATTGTAAATTCTTTTGCTCTCATTATAAATCCTTTAGCTATACTGTACTTATCTTAATGCTTCTGCTATGTTCTTTTTCATAATTATTAAGCCAGTTCTTTAATAGTAAATGCAAACCATACATCTAATTTAGTAGAATTGTCAACACGGCGCATGCATAAGGTTAGCATATTAGGACTGTTGCCA
>Ga0114977_10001870_pt1 | contig 13816 bp, 12 predicted proteins | sample S_130805_MF_Meta_FD_87026 | JGI IMG/M metagenome (GOLD analysis project Ga0114977, IMG submission 87026) | Freshwater microbial communities from Lake Simoncouche, Canada to study carbon cycling - S_130805_MF_MetaG | ecosystem: Environmental > Aquatic > Freshwater > Lake | place: Lake...
GACGATTATATAAAAATAGGATCAAAGGATATAAATCTTCTCAATCAGAATTCTATAGAATATCTCTTAGCAGATAAAGATATAGACGGGATTATACATTGTGCTGCTAGGGTTGGAGGGGTAAAGGGCAACATGACTTATCCTGGTGAATTTACCTATGAGAATCTCAAGATGAATACTGGTATTATAGAGGAAGCTAGAAAAGCGGGAATTAATAAACTTATTGCATTCTCTTCTACTTGTGTATTTCCAGATAAGGTGGAATATCCACTAACCCCTGATAAGATCCATTTAGGACCTCCCCATTCTTCTAATTATGGTTATGCCTATGCTAAAAGAATGGCGGAAATACAAATGCAATCATATAGAGAACAATATGGGGTTAACTACTTTAGCGTTATACCGTGCAATATCTATGGACCCGCTGATAACTATAATTTAGAAGATGGACACGTTCTTCCTTCATTAATTCATAAATTTCACCTAGCAGATATCAGTGGATCAGATGTTATCATATGGGGATCCGGAAGTCCGCTTAGAGAATTTATATTTTCAGAGGACGTAGCTGATCTAACCCGTATCCTTTTTGATAACTATAAAGAGGGAATTCCTGTTATAATATCTTCAGGAAATGAGATATCGATAAAAAATGTTGTTGAAATAATAGCAAGCGAATTTAATTTCAAGGGTAAGATAATTTGGGATTTAGATAAGCCAGAGGGTCAATTTAGGAAACCAAGTGACAATTCGATCATAAGATTAATAGCACCAGATTTTAGATTCACCCCTATAGAGGAGGGAATACATAAATCGGTAAAATGGTTTAAAGATAATTATCCAAACGTAAGAAAATAATGAAAAGAGCATTAATAACAGGTATAAATGGGCAGTCAGGTAGTTATCTAGCAGAGTTTCTAATTGATAAAGGTTACGATGTATTTGGTACAATCAAAAGAAATTCAGTATCAGAAAATCAAACATCCAGACTAGATTCTGTTTACGAGAAGATAAAAGGCAATTTAATCTATGCGGATCTTTTAGATGTACCCTCTCTTTTGCATGCTTTAAAAATATCTAATCCTGATGAGGTTTATAACTTAGCTGCTCAGTCGCATGTTAGAATATCTTTTGATCAACCGGTTTATACAGCACAAGCAACAGGAATAGGTACACTTAATCTTCTAGAAGCTGTAAGAGTATTCAATAAGGACATTAAGATATACCAGGCGTCATCATCAGAAATGTTTGGTAATTCTATTGACGATGATGGATACCAAAGGGAAACAACACCAATGAATCCGGTATCTCCTTACGGGTGTGCTAAAGTATTTTCATACAACATCTGCAGAAACTATAGGAATTCATACGGAATGTTTATAAGCAACGGTATTCTATTCAACCACGAATCACCCCGTAGAGGAATTAATTTTGTCACTAATAAGGTGGTAAAGGCTGCGGTAGAGATTAAATTGGGTATGGCAGAAAAGCTCAGTCTAGGCAATTTAAACGCTACTAGAGACTGGGGTCACGCTAAAGATTATGTCAAAGCTATGTGGATGATTCTTCAGGAGGATAAACCTGATGACTATGTTTGTTCAACTGGCATATCACATTCAGTTCTGGAGCTTGTTGAATATGTGTTCGGTAAGCTTGACCTTGATTGGAAAGATTATGTCGTTCAGGACCAAAAGTTTATGAGGCCAGAGGAGCTAGACGATCTTAAGGGGGATTCATTTAAGCTAAGACACAAAACAGGATGGGGCACGGAATACAGCTTCGAAACCATGCTAGACGAGATGATTCAATACTGGATGGATAAGTATTGCTAATACTGTTTATCTTGTTTAATAAGGTTCCGCTTAGAAGTGGAATTTTTTTTGTGATATATAGGATGTAAAAAAAATTAAACATTATGCCAACAAATAGAGTATTAGATTACAGAAGCTATCACAAGCTAAACGAAGCTGACGAAGCAGGATCAATAAGTGCAGCAGATCAGATGATAGATCTTTTCATGCAAGCTTACGGTGCATTAGTAACAAAAATTGGGGATTATAAAGATGCTGGTAAAGATCTTACCGCAGTAGCTGATGCAGATAATAAAGGCCAAGGAATGCTGGACGCAATAAATAAAATTGCAGGTAAGGTTGATCCTAAATATAAAGAATCTGCTACAGAAATGGTAGTTGCGGTAAAAAAACTTAAAGAAGCATACGACACGTTATTAAAGACCGACGAGAAAGCTGCAGATAAGATTAAAGACACTATTTATAAAAAGGCAATAGCATATATTTCTCAATTAGGGCAAACAGCAAAAGAAGCTCCTAAAATTGAAAAGAAAGACGGTAAAGATAATAATAGTTTAGAAACAGAAGAACAAGGACATTTACACCTTTTCGAGAAAAATACTTATATCGACGAAAGGGAAGAGCTAGTAAAGAAGATTACCCCCGTTTATTCTCAAGTTGTTTATTTGGCTAAAAACTCTCCTGATGAAACCTTAAAGGGCGAATGCGTTAAAATAGGTAAAGAACTAAAAGGATACTACGATTTACTTTCTGATGAGAAGGCATGGGAAGATATGAAGAGAAAAGAGAGAAAAAATAAATTAGAAGAAATCTTAGGTAAGGTTAACGAGATTCCTGCTAGAATGAATGATATTCAGGGTAAAGCATTAGTTAAATTAGGAATTGATGTCAAGGTACAGGGATCAATCAAAAGCGCAATGGATCTTATAAACAAGGCAATAGAAACACTAAACAAGCAAGAAGAAGTTGCTATTGTGAAAGACGCAGGTAAAGAGGAAGATGCTAAGAAAGAAGAAGAAGAGAAGAAAGAGGATGAAAAGAAAGGCGACGATAAGAAGTATGACGAGTTAAAATCGGGTAATGCTGATAAAGAAAATCTAACTAAAAAAGGTAAGAATTTTGAAGCTATTAAAAAATACCAAGAAAAAATAAACACGTTACTTGGCGATAAGGAAAAGATAAAAGCTGATGGCCTTTATGGTAAAGGAACTGAAGGAGCTATTAAATCGATATCTTCTAAATTTAGCTCTCTAATACCAGAAATTAAAGATCTTGATGGTAAATCAATGACACCAGCATTTCTTAAATTTTTAGACAAATACGAAGAGAATAAAGATAAAGTAGCAGCACTTTTTAAATAATAAAACATAATGAAGTTATCCAAGATCAATAGCTTCTTTAGCTATGGTTTATTAGAGAGCAAAAGAAAAATAGGCTTATCCATTAATGAGGATGAGACTGACGATCTTGCAGATGATATAAAAGGGAAATCCCCTAAAAAACCAGAGGCTTCTAAAGAAATTACAGTCCCAGGGGATGATGATTTACCTGATGATATAAAGGGTGCAAAAGGTACCGTTGCTAAAAAAGATTCAGATGAGACTAAAAAAGAAACTGGGGGAAACACACCAGTAGCTAAGGATTATAGGATCACTAGGGGTGCTGGCATTAACACTAAGTCTAATGAATCTTCAAAAAAGGCTTATGTAACATTATTCATCGAGGCCCTTAATTCATTAGATCGTATGGCAAGTTTAGGTATAGAGGTAGATCCTAAAAATACTGATGCCACTGCTATAAAGGATTACGAATCGGGTAGAAAAGATATTGCTATTAGCGCTGGTAAAACTGCAGCTGGACTTAAAAATGCATGGGATAAGATTTACCAAATAGCAGGACCTTGGCCTCCGTCTGGTAAAGGAATTACTGGAATAATACAGCAGGCACTTAAGAAAAATGATGTTTTAAACAATTATAAAGCGGAAAAGAAAAAGCTAGATGCTGAGTTAAACGGTACACCTAAATTAAAACAGGAGGAGTATGATAAGCAGTTAAAAGCTATGAAAGTAAAATATAATGATCAGATAGATCCTAAGCAGCTTATGACTTTTAGCGCAATTAATAATGCAATAGGACTATATAGAAGTGCAATAGATGCATTTAGACAAGGAGCAGATGTTGAATTAGGATTTATTGAAAAGAGAGAAGGGGGTATAAAAAAAGAGGATCTAGCTAAGCTTGATGTATTGCAAAAGCAACTAAATGACGAAAAAACATCTAAACAAGATAGGATAAGAATTGCGGAGAAGATCAAAAAAGATTTCCCAGCTTATTTCGGAAACGTAAAAACAGATGATATATTAAACGGCGCAATAGATCAAATTAAATCTGAATTATCAGAAGCACCTGAAGATTTCTACAAGGAGCTATCAGATGCTATTCAAGGTATAGTATTGAATAAAAAACAACAAGAGAAAAAAGAGGAGTCAGAAACCTGGATAGGGTCTCAAGAAAGCATATTAGAAAATTTTGGGGGATTTTTAAAAGGTGTAGGTAAGGGTATATCAGATGGATTTAAAGGCGGGCCAAAAGATCAACCAGCAAAATCAGGAGATGATAAAGCATCTTTATTATATGCTGCAGATGTATTAAAGGGTAGCTTGATGGGGTTAGCTAGTGAGATTGATAATGTGGTAGCATTTAAGAAAAATATTCATGGTTTGAGCGATGAATTACCCCCTGAGTATTTTAAAGAGAAGAAAAAACTAGACGCTGAATTAGACGGGACACCTCCATTAGAAAGGGATGATTACGTTAAGCAATTAGCAGATCTAAAAAAGAAATATATTGGATCTAAAGACACAGAGGGGGAAAAAGTAACAAGGAAAGAGGCTGATTCAACTGCTGATGATGCTAAATCTGAAGCTTCTGGAATGATATCATTCGTGAAGGATTCCTTTAAATATGTTGTTGGTGTTCCTAAAGAGCTAGAATCAAGCAGTGTTACCTTGGCATCTATTAAGACAAAATTAGATGCCATATCAAAGCAAATTGCTATAATAGGAAGCAAGGGGGGAACTTTAGAAAAGTGGAAAAACGAGGTATTAGGGGAAAGCAGAGAAAGAATTGCTTCTACATCCTATTTAGTAAAAGGAAGACGATTAATGCAAGAGGCAGCTGCAAAAGCTGATGAGATTACTAATCAAAAAGCTATCGAAAAAAGATACAGGGATAGAGATGCAGATAAGTTAATTAAAAAGGCGGTAGATGCATTTAGTGGTAAAAGCGGTGATCTTAAACCTTCTAAGATTAAAAGAAAAAGCGACGTATCAGTATTTTCTAAAGACGCAAAGGAACCAGATAAAGCTACGGTAAAATCATTCCAGCAAAGATTAATAGATCTGGGACATTTACCCGCAGGAAATCTTAATGGTGAATTTGACACACAAACAAAGGATGCCTCAAAATTAGCAATGACTTATATAGGATCTTTATCGGGTAAAGTATATGCCGATAATAACGAAGCATTTGCTGATTTCCAAAAAGATCTTGGATTTTATAGCGACAATAAGCCTGAAATTAAAAAAAGTTTAGGTTTATAAGAAAATATTTCGTTAATTCCGAAACTTTTCTGCAAATCATTGCTAAAATCAATATCGTATTGGCCCAGGGGTAGATATAATCTTAGAGTACTTAAGAGCCCTTTTCTTAAACCCTAATCTTTATTAGGCCCAGTTTTTATAATCACAGAAACTTAATAGATAATTAGCAGTATAATATATAAATATTAATATGGCTAAGACATCAGAAAAAAGTTCACCAGGTACTTTTTCATTTGCAGCTCTAGATAAGGAGCTTTCTAAAATTGCAGGATTCGAAACAGGATCTATTCTTTCAACAAATACATTTAGCGAAGTAGATGAATGGATACCTACGGGTAATTACCTACTTAATGCACAGATCTCAGGAACATTATTTGGCGGAGTACCTAACTCAAGATCATTTGGAGTTATGGGAGATCCTGGTACAGGTAAATCATTCTTCTGTTTAAATGTGGTTAGGGAAGCTCAGAAAATTGGATATGATGTTATCTATTGTGACACTGAAGGTGCGATTGATAAATCTGGAGCTTTAAAATTTGGTATCGACGCAGATAAATTAAGATATCAACCTATACAAACTGTTTCCCAATTTCAAACATTTGCATCTAATGTTATTGATGCAGTTAAGAAAGCTAAAGCAGCAGGGCAAAAACCTAAAGTACTTTTAGTACTAGATTCATTAGGTATGCTAAGTACAGATAAAGAATTAGCTGATGCAATGAGGGGACACAATGCAGCAGATATGGGTGCTAAAGCTAAGGAGCTTAGAAAGCTTTTTAGAGTTATCACATTAGATTTAACTGCTGCTAAGATTCCTCTGATTTGTACAAACCACGTTTATGCAGGTGGTGGATATATGCCAACAAAAGAATCTTCTGGTGGTGATGGACCTATCTTTGCTATGTCTGTGGTTTCTTTCCTTTCTAAAGCTCAGTTGAAAGATGGAGCTGGAACTAAAACAGGTATCGTTGTTACCTCAACTTTAAAGAAAAGCCGTTTCACTATTCCTGAACAAGTTAAATTTCACATCTCATTTGCTCATGGCATGAATCCATTTGTTGGATTACAAGATTATGTTTCTTGGGAAGCGTGCGGAATAGAAAGAGGTAAATATGAAGAGGTTAAAAATGCTGAGGGAAAAAAAGAATCAGTATTTAAGCCAAGCGCAACCTCAACTAGATGGGGCGTTAAACATCTTGGTAAAACAGTGGCATCAACAGAATTATTCACTGAGAAAGTTTTTACTAGAGAAGTACTAGAACAATTAGACGTTAAGGTTATTAAGGATAAATTCAAATTCCCAGATCTTGTTGATCATAGCGATATACTAGACTCTATGGATATCGATGACAATTCAAATGAAATTGATTTAATCGATGGACAGGAATAAGATCAAGTTTAAGTACATTCTTAATCTCTGGAAATCCCTACCCAATTATCCGACCAAAGAAGATATCATATATGAGGTAAGCCTTTACCTCGTTAAGGACGGAAGACCTAATGGTGATATCTCAAATCAGACATTTAATTCTATTTTCGGATCTTCTTGGGAAAAGATGAAACATGGGGAGGTGATTAAAACTATGATACATGATGGTGATTTCAAAGAGATTGAAAAAAGCACCGGAATAAAAAAATGGTACCGGATACAAAGTAATCCGTACTACAAAAGCTAAAAATAAAAAAAAATGGATTTAACCCACTCTGAAAACATTATCCTTAGATACATTCTAAGCAGACCTGATTATCTAGAAACCTGTAAATCTCACTTCTTTAAGAATGAGGCTTTGGGAATTGTATTTGAGTCTGCTAAAGAGTTCTGGGATAAGTATCATGATATGCCGACATCTGAACAATTAGTAGAGGCTTTCAAGATAACAGGTAAGGGCGGGGATCTTAAAGATAGTGAGATAAAAGCAGTATATGATATTGATTTATCTAAATATGAAGAAGACTGGCTAAAAGAAACTACCGAATTTTTTATTGAGTATAAGAATTTAACCAAGTCTGCAATTGATGCTGTTAAATACATTCAATCTACTCCTGTTACTTCAGATAATATCAAAAACGTTATTGACACTTTCAAAAACATAGTTATTGAAAGAAATAATATCAACTTTGCTTTTGATGAGGGTTTAGATTTCTTTAATCCAAATAGTCACAAACAATACAGCTCTAGCACATTCTCCAGCGGATACCCTTTTATCGATACGGTATTAGGCGGAGGATTTTCTGCAAAAGCCTTATATGTTTTTATGGGAATGCCTAAGGTTGGTAAATCCTTATGGCTGGGTAATCTAGGTGCACAGGCTGTTAAGACAGGAAATAATGTGGCTATTCTTTCCCTAGAGATGACAGATAGAAAATATGTAAAAAGAGTAGGTGCTAATATATTAGGCATACCTATTTCAGAATATAGCGATAGTTCAAATGACGATCAGCTTATTAAGAAAAAGTTATCATCAGTAACTTATGATAATCTAAAAGTCCCTGGTCACTTATTGATTAAGGAGTTTCCGACATCACAAGCTTCTGTAAATGACATTGAGAGATATTTAAGGAAAGTTGAAGAAATGAGAGGTATAAAATTTAAGGTAATTATTGTGGATTATATTAACATTATGAAGAATTGGAGAAATCCCAACTCTGAAAATACCTACATGAAAATCAAGCAAATTGCTGAGGATCTAAGAGGTATGGCTATGACTAACAATTGGTCTATAATAACTGCCACACAAACTAAACAAGGAGATTTTGATGCATCTGATTTAAGCATCAATTCAGCAGCTGAATCCTCTGGATTAGTTGCAACCGTTGATGGTATGTTTGGTATTATTCAAGATCCGATAATGTACGCTAATAAGGAGTATAAATTAAAAATCCTTGCTAATCGCGACGATGGTTACAAAAATGCCCACAAGATATTTAATGTTGACTACCGTTATATGCGAATAAGCGAGGATACCAATATGCCTATGCATGTTGAGTAAGCAAAATAAGCTCCTTGTAATGGAAGAAGAAAAAGAAGATCTGATTAAAGACACAGAGGGTACAGATCCTAATAATAAAAAACTCGGTGATAAGATATTTGGGGCACATAATAATCCAACTAAAGATGTTGACTATAATGATAACTTTGATGTAGATCAGAACCATAAATTTGTAGAAACGTATTATGATGAACAAGAGTATCTGCATAAGAAAAAATTAGAGGAAGCAGTATATGAGGCATTTCAAACCTCAAGATGGTTTCCCTTAAGTTATAAGAAGAAAATACCTAAGGATCTAATCCCTCATCTTTTTCAAGAGGTATTGGAAAAACTAGACGAAACAGAATTTAGCTTTTCCGAAAAGTTTGTTTGTATCTGTGACTATGTACAGATATCTTATACTAAGGCTTATGAAATAGCCCCTATTAAATATCGGGAACTAATCATAAATGAATTAGAAGTTAAATACAAGATTCTTTCTAAAAAGAAGATTAAGAGACTTTTTTAGCATAAATTTGAATGGCAGCAATAGTAACAGATAAAAGAATTTGGTTTATAACAGATACACATTTAGGTGTAAGAAATAATTCTAATGAATGGATCGATAGTATTAGAGAATACTTCTTCGATTGGTTCTTTCCCTTAGTTAGAGAAAATTACAAACCAGGTGACGTTCTATTTCATCTTGGAGATTTTTTTGATTCGAGACAAAGTTTAAATTTAAAAGTACTTAATTTAGGTATAGAAATAGCTGAAGAACTTTCTGTTATTTTCAAAGATGGTGTTTATATTATACTAGGTAACCATTACGTGTGGGGAAAAACTAGTAATGACGTAAACTCCCTAAAATCTCTAAAGTGGATACCGGGTATAAATATTATAGAGGAACCCCAGACATTAAAAATCCTCGATAAATCTTTTCTTTTGATGCCTTGGAGAAAGGATCATGAAGAGGAAAGTCAATTTCTAGAACAAGCAAATCCCCACGATGTTTTATGCTGTCATGCAGATATAAGAGGTTTAAAATTTAATAAATTTACCAGAGTAGAAACAGGAGCTTCTGTTGAAGAGTTTGATAAATTTAAAAAAGTTTATTCCGGTCATATACACTATGCCCAAAAGTCAGGAAATATAAACATGCTGGGCTCGCCATACGAGATAACAAGATCTGATATGGATAACCAAAAAGGCATAACTCTTTTGAATGTTTCTGATCTGAAAGAGACATATTTTCCTAATAATTTTTCTCCAAAATTTAAAAGGTTTTATTTCACAGATATACTTGAATCAACACAGGAAGATTTAGAACCATTATTCACTAATAACTTCGTTGACATAATGATTGATCCTGTTATGTCTTTAAAAGCACCGCTTAACATTCTGACCGATATTTTACAGTCACAAAGAAGTCTTAAGTTTCATCCCTATGATCCAGATCAAGCCAATTCGCTATCACAGCAGATAATTGATATAGAGGGCAGACAATTCAATGTTCTTGATTTTATTAAAGAGTATGTGGAAAACTTAGAACATGACAGGGATACAAAAGATAAGATGTATCAGAGTCTAGTAAAATTACACACAATAGTAACCACACAAGAGCAAGAAAATAAATAGTATGAGAATCAGAAAAATAGAATGGAAAAACTTTTCCTCTTATGGGAATAAGAAACAAGTTTTAGATTTTCCTGAATCCCCTTGTTTGTTTCAGGTTGTTGGGGAAAACGGTGCAGGAAAAACCAGCATATCACAGGTGATATCATTTTGTCTTTATGGAAAAGTAGAGGGAAAGAAGTTGGGAGATATACCAAATAGAATTAACGGTAATGCCTGGACACGTATAGAATTTGAATCTAACGGTAAAAATATAACCGTTGAGCGGGGTTTAGAACCAGCATTCTTTTCCCTTTATATAGATGGTGTTAAATACGATCAGGCAGGAACTAAAAACGTTCAGGATTATTTAGCTGATGATTTAATAGGAATCCCCTTTTATGTTTTCAATAACACAATATCCCTTTCGATAAACGACTTTAAGTCTTTTATTAAAATGAGTCCACAGGACAAAAGAGCTATTGTTGATAAAATATTCGGATTTCATATCTTAAATCAAATGAGGGAAGCCCTTAAAAGCGAGGTTAGAAGAATAAAGGAATCACTAGACATTTTATCTGGTAAATTTCAATCAACAGAAAATAGCATAGATAAATCCCAAGAAGAGATGGACTCCCTTTTAGCTATCATTGAGCAGGAAGTAAAAGATGAGTTAGAAACTCTAAATGAAAGTTTAGATAAATTCAAGAATATTCAAAAAATGCACTCAGGTAAGATCACAGAATTTAAAGCACATGAGCAAGAGATAAACGATCTTGTTACTAATGCGAATAGATCTCTGATCGAAGCAAGAACTAAATATCAGGACCTAGAAAGAAGACTTAGATTATATCAATCTGAAAAATGCCCAACCTGCGAAGGTCCTTTAGATAGTGATTTTCATAATGATCTAAAGACTAATCTGACAAACGAGAAAGACGATAGCCATACTGAATTCACCGAATGTGAAACATCTTTAATAGAAGTTAGAGAAAAGGAATCTCAGATGAAGATAAAAAAAATGGACCTCCAGGATAAGGGGGTTAAAATCGATAGTAAAATCAGAGAGGTGTTATCTGAGATACAAAGATTAGAATCTTCAGACAAGGATAAACAGGTTGAATCGCTTAAAAGAATAATAGACAATTTAGAAGAGGATAAGATAAAAATAGGATCCGATGTGGCTAAGACACAGGAAAAGAACATATGGATTAAAGGTCTAGATGATGTGCTAAGCGAGAAGGGGGTTAAACAAATGGCAATAAAAACAATTCTACCCTCCCTTAATTCCGAGATACTAGATTTGCTAAGAGAAATGAATCTTGAATACCAGGTAGTTTTTGACGAGGAGTTTAAAGCTTCATTATATCATATGGGGGTAGAAATTCCGGTGCCTTCTTTAAGTACAGGGGAAATGAAGAAAGTTGATTTTGTAGTTCTTATATCTATAATGAAGTTGATGAAGCTTAAATTTAGTACAATCAATTTACTTTTCCTTGATGAGTTATTTAGTTCGGTCGATCCCGAGGGCGTGCAAGCGATACTTAAAATTTTACAGAAAAATTCAAGATCTATGGGACTTAATATATTCGTGATAAATCACGCACCTATGCCTCATGAGATATTTGACTGGAAATTAGATGTTTCTAAGACCCACAACTTCTCCAGCATTAAAATAGATAAATTTTAAGCAGTACCATTCCTAACTCATGTAGAATATATACATAAAAAGATTCCAGAGTTGAGAAGTAGACAAACGGGTGATTCGCAAAAGAACATCACTAAAAAGCAAAGAAATCAGGCGATAGAGGTTAATAAATCTACCATCTCAGGAATGAATAATATCCCTGTGAACTATTTCGATCCTGCTACTATAGGTATGGGAATTCTTGGAACAGGTTTACTTAGGCCAAGACCAGACGCTGTTTATATTTATAATGATGCTAATAATGCTTTAGGTAAACCCATCTTTAGTAATAAGAGTATAGCTAACTGGACACATTTTTTTGTTGAGTATAATAATCAAAATACAAGCAATCTACAGGCCATATTAAGTTCATTTGTTATTATAAGAACACGTTCTTATATGCCAATTAACGATGTTAAAAAGATGCTAGGGAACACGTATAAGAGCGTAACCGGAATAACCGAAGATCAATATAATAATTCTAGTTTTGCCCATCCTACGTATCTAAATGACTCCAACGAGCCACTTCAGATAAGGTATGCAGAAATACCAATTCAGATACAAAGAACTTCAGGAAGATTAGATGATGTACCTATAGGATCGCCATCATTTGATAGCACACCAGATGGGGTAACCACAAGGAAGGGCCCAATTCCAACCCCTCCTTATACTAATTTTGCAACTGCTACAGGTGCAACAGCTTCTATACAAATTGTACCAGGGGGATCAGTTTTATTCAAGGATACTAGTGTATCTTCGCCTTGGCAGTTTGCACCTACTGGATGGATCTGGAACTTTGGAGCAACGGCATCACCAACAGGAAGTATTATACAAAACCCAACAGTTACATATGGGGTAACCGGAACATACACAGTAACTTTAACAGCATCAAATGCTGCAGGATCAACACCAAAAACAAAAACCGGTTTTGTAATCGTAACATATTAATTAAAAAATGTCAGGATTTTTAGAAAAATACAATACAGACGATGTTTTCTTAAGAGGGCTAATAACTTCCCTGCTTAAGTCAATGAACGATAAACTGAAGTACATTCAGATAAACGATCAACAGGAGGTACTAGAGGTCTATATTCCTTTTTTCTATTCGCTAACTGGGGATGAATCTTTCCTCCAGGATTTCTTTATAAAGTACACAAACTGTAAAACCGACGAGGTTGTTGCGGAGGGTAACTATGATGTTATACCAAGAGGAGTAGTTTCCTTACAATCTGTTCAAATAGACGCTCAGGGATTAGCTAACAAATACACCAGAATGTCATATGCCCAGGAGGATCTTAAAGGAGAAATGAAGACCTTTTCTTCATTTACTAATTCAGTACCGCTAAACATAGCTTTTGATGTCACAATAAAAGTTGACACACTTCTTGATGCTTTTAAGATATTTCAATCAGTGGTAACAACTTTCTATAAAACATACCAATTCAGTTTTGAATACCAAGGGTTTAGAATACCTGCACAGATAGGATTTCCCGAGAGCTATGATATGGCAAAACAATTAGAATTTAGCTATCAGAATAACCCTCAATATATAGATTTTAAATTCACAGTTGCAATAGAAACGTATTTCCCAGAGAAAGATTTAACCACCGAAAAATTCAGGGGTAATCTAATGCAAGCTGGAATTAAAATGGAACAACTCTTTGCCAAAAACGTTACACCTAACGGAGACAGAGAAATACTTTAATCTTTATATCTCTTTTTTTGCCAATTTAATCTTTTGCTGTATGAATATATAGCATAAACATTCCTTTATTAAATGGCAGCTGACGACATTTTAAATCTAAATCTTCTTAATTCCAGAATCATTGACGGGAGCAATAGTCAAACCTTAGATCAATTATATTTTATTGGTACAGGAAATAACTATGTTAAAAAATCAGATTCAGGAACTTCTATTAACGCTAAGCAATCAGGAAATTTCTATTCCAATACAAATCCTGTAGGAAGTAGCTTTTCCGATATTTTAGATGGTGGTAATTCTAGCAGAAATACCTCACAGTTTCTAGCTCCGATAGTCGGAGGGGTTGATCCAATACAAAAGAATGGTATTTAATAAAATAAAATTAAAGACAAATGGCTTTTAGAATACAAATAAGAAGGGACACTTCAACAACA
>Ga0114977_10001874_pt1 | contig 13795 bp, 13 predicted proteins | sample S_130805_MF_Meta_FD_87026 | JGI IMG/M metagenome (GOLD analysis project Ga0114977, IMG submission 87026) | Freshwater microbial communities from Lake Simoncouche, Canada to study carbon cycling - S_130805_MF_MetaG | ecosystem: Environmental > Aquatic > Freshwater > Lake | place: Lake...
CGCATCGCATCTACCGCCTCTTGATCAGCGAGATTTTTTTCACCACGACCGATCCAGCGGGATGCAGCTATCGCGGCCGTCTCGGTTACGCGAACTAATTCCAGCGCCAAGTTACGTGATGGCAGCTGATCTGGTTCGCTTCTCATAGGTACAGATTAGTGCGAGTGGCGACCCACAGCGCTACCTGATTTACCAACCAAGAAATCTAGATCTACGCCGGTATCGGCCCCAGTGACATGGTCGTAGTAAAGGCGTTCCCATCCACGTGTTGCTGGTGCCGGAGGTGGGGACCACTTCTTTTTACGCTCAGCCAATTCTTCTGGTGAGACCATTAGATCTAGGCGACGATTTAGAACATCAAGTTCAATTTCATCACCATTTTTTACTAGTGCAAGCGGCCCACCAAGTGCAGCTTCTGGTGCCACATGTAAGACAACCGTTCCGAAAGCAGTTCCACTCATTCGAGCATCTGAAATTCGGATCATGTCGGTGATTCCACGCTTTAATAATTTGCGTGGTATCGAAACGTTGCCAACTTCAGGGAATCCTGGGTAGCCACGCGGTCCAGCATGTTGGATAACAATAATTGAATTCTCGTCAACATCTAAGTTGTCATCATCTGAAACATCTACATAATCTTCAATCTGTGAAAATACCAATGCTTTTCCACGATGCTTTAGTAGATGAGGCGATGCTGCAGAAACTTTAAGTACCGCGCCATTTGGAGCAAGTGATCCATAAAGAACCACGGTGCCACCACCTGCATTTTGGAATGGCTTAGAGATTGGCGTAATAACATCTTCATTCCAGTTTTTAATGCCAGCAATATTTTCGGCAACGGTTTTACCAGTGACAGTGACGTGATCTCGGTGAATCATATTTCCAAGCTCATTCATTACTGCTGGCAATCCACCTGCGTAGTAGAAATCTTCCATTAGGTATTTACCAGATGGCATCAAATTAACAAGTACAGGGACATCAGACGCAAGAGTGTCAAAATCCTTTAGCGGAAGATCAATTCCAACACGACCAGCAATAGCTAACAAGTGCACAACAGCATTTGTTGATCCACCAATAGCGGCCGTTATGCGAATTGCATTTTCAAATGCCTCACGAGTCAAAATGTCAGAAACTTTAAGATCCTCTTCAACCATCTTGACGATACGTCGTCCAGCAATTTGTGCCAATGCATAGCGACGAGAATCAACAGCTGGGATGGCAGCACTTCCTGGTAATTGCATACCAAGTGCCTCAGTAACAGAAGCCATTGTTGATGCAGTTCCCATGGTCATACAGTGACCGGCACTTCGTGACATACATGCTTCTGCTTCGGCAAACTCTTCAAGGCTCATTGTTCCAGCGCGCACATCTTCGGCGAATTTCCAAACATCTGTTCCGGATCCAATATCTTTGCCACGGAATTTTCCGTTAAGCATTGGTCCGCCAGTCATCATCAAAGTTGGGATATCAACACTTGCGGCGCCCATCAACATTCCGGGTGTGGTTTTGTCGCAACCAGAGAGAAGTACAACTCCATCCATTGGGTTTGCACGGATTAACTCTTCAACTTCCATTGCCAATAAGTTGCGATACAACATTGTGGTTGGTCGCATAACTGGTTCACCAAGTGACATTGCCGCAAACTCAAGTGGGAATCCGCCAGCTTCCCAAACTCCACGTTTTACTGATTCGGCCACACGTTGTAAATGCGCATTACATGGGGTGAATTCCGACCAAGTGGTACCGACACCAATTACTGGCCGGCCATCAAATAAATCTGGGGCAAATCCTTGGTTTCGCATCCATGAGCGATGAAGGAAGCCGTTTTTTCCAGTCGAAGCGAACCATTCACCGCTACGGTGACCTGTTGGTCTCTCTTTTGAACTCATGGTTCCCCCAATTTGGCCCAGTTTGATTGGTACGAAGAATAACTTAACAATCCTGATCCAACCATATACGATGAGCCGATATCTGAACATATCTCCGATATGTCACGACTCAGGAAGTTGGAAATTCCCATGAAATTTGCTCGCCTTGGTGCTTTTGAAGCCGAAAAACCAGCAGTTATGGTCTCCGAAACCGAAGCTGTCTTTGTTGATCACCTAATCAAGGATTGGAATCGCACCGAGTTGGAAAATGGCGCGATTGCTAAAGTCCAAGCAGCAGATTTGAATGCACTTCCAAAAGTTAAAGTCGCTGATTACCGCATCGGCTCACCAGTTGCCAGGCCAACGAAAATTATTTGCATCGGCCTTAACTATGCCAAACATGCTAAAGAATCTGGAATGGCAGTTGCACCAGAGCCTGTAGTTTTTATGAAAGCTGCTGACACTTGTGTCGGTGGATTTGATGACCTAGTAATTCCTCCAAATAGCGAAAAAACTGATTATGAGGTTGAACTCGCAATTATTATTGGCAAAACGGCTCTTTATTTAGATTCACCTGAAGATTCCAAGAATTACATCGCTGCTTATTCGATCAGCCAAGATGTTAGCGAGCGCCACTGGCAGATCGAACGCAGTGGTCAATGGGTTAAAGGAAAATCATTCCCAACATTTAATCCAATCGGACCTGTGGCTGTCACTTCAGATTCTTTCAATCCACATGATGTTCGTTTGTGGTGCACAGTTGATGGCGAGAAGCGCCAAGACTCTCGTACTAGCGATTTAGTATTTGGAATCGATCACATCGTTTGGTACTTGAGCCAATTTATGGAACTCAAAGCTGGAGACATCATCAACAGCGGAACGCCTGAAGGTGTAGGAATGGGATTCACTCCCCCTAAGTACCTAAAAGCTGGCTCAGTTGTAGAAACCGGAATTGAAGGTATCGGAAGCATCACTTCAAAAACTGTTGCCTTCAAGCGATAGTTAAAAACCCTTATTTAGAGGCAATCACATTTGCCAGTGGTAATCCGCTGGCAAGTTTTTGTAATTGTTGTTGAATCAACTTACGCGCTCTTGACTCGAAGATTGATGTATTTCCACCTACGTGTGGGGCGATAAAAACTCCTGGCGTTTGCCAAAGTGGGTGTTCGCTTGGCAATGGTTCAGGATCGGTTACATCAAGTGCTGCTGTAATTCGACCGCTCTTCAATTCAGCAATTAGCGCCTCTGTGTCGACGATTGCTCCACGAGCGACATTAACTAACAAGGCACCATCCTTCATTTTGGCAAGGCGGGCTGCATCAAACATCTTTCGACTTTCATCATTTAGGGGCAAAATCAAAATAACTACATCTAAATCTGCCAGATTTTCATCTAGTTCACTTATCTTTTTTGCTCCATCAGAACCAGAACGATTAAATGGAATAACCTCGACATCAAAGCCGGAAAGGTTACGTTCAATAGTTTTACCTATGGAGCCATAACCAATTAAACCGATTTTGCGATCATTCATTGAGCGAAATTTCTTATGATTCCACTCGCTCTTAGCTTGTGAAAGTGCAAAAAATGGAAAACCTCTAAGTGATGCGATTGTTAGTCCAACTGCTAGTTCGGCAGTAGAAGCGTCATGGATTCCGCGTCCATTGCACAACGTGATACCAGGGCGCACAAACTCCATTGCATCGTCATATCCGGCGTTTGGCATCTGCAAAGTTTGCAGTGAGCTCATTTTTTTGCTGAACTCAAGAGCAGTCCTGCCACCCATGTATGAAGGAACGTAAAAAGTAATATCTGATAAATCCGAACTTTCTAATGGGCGGTTTGCTGGAGATAGCCGAGTGATTCCTTCAGGTACTTCAAGGTCATCCCATTGCGTCCAAACTACATGTTTACTCATAATTAGATCGCCTCATTTACATCTGCAGAGATTGTCACTACTGGATTACTTAAGGCGCCAAGGCCATTTACCATAATTGAAATGACATCACCCTCTTTTGTAATAAATTCTAACGGCGGAATAATTCCGGTTCCTGTTGAAAGAATTACTCCATCCGGAAAAGTCTGGCAGCGGAATAAATAATCAACAAGATCAGGCAAGGTGCGATTTAATCCTGAAAGCGCAGTATCTGCTTGCCAAACAATTTCACTCCCTCTTTTAATCTCTGCGTGAATGCTCATCTCGGCGGCACTTGGTGCCAACCAGGACAGAGTGATATCTGGGCCGAGTGATGTTGAACCTAGATAAGATTTTGCTTGAGGTAAATAAAGAGGATTTTCTCCCTCTATTGTGCGGGCAGTCATGTCATTACAAATTGAGTAACCAATAATTTCGCGGAATTTGTTTACGACAATAGCGACTTCAGGTTCAGGAACTGAGGCCTCTGAGTCATAACGAATACCGATTGGATCTCCATTGCCGACTGTGCGGCGACAAGTTGCCTTAAAAAATAACTCTGGACGATCGGCTTCATAAACTCTTTGGTACACGTCAGGAGTATCACTTTCTTCCTTGCGGGCATCACGCGAGCGCAAGTAAGTAACTCCAGCACCCCACACTTCAGTTTCGGGTGCAACGGGAGGAACGAGTTCACCAGTGACTACTTCGCCGGCATCTTTTTCGATGGCCGCTTTCAATTCACTCATTCGAATTTGCAAAGCTTGCGTAAGGGTTGGGATCCCAGGAATCGTTTTGAATACTCCATTTTTACTAACTACTAGCGCAAATGGATTACTAGAGGTTGAGATGACGGCAAGTTTCATAAATTCTCCTTAAATTCTGGCGTTAGCCTATCGGTGGTTTGGCGGTAGATGAACGCACAACCAATTGATTTGACGGGTCTGTCAAAACATTTTTTTCAATAGCTCCGGTTTCCATCTGTCTAAGTAGCATGCCTATGGCCACCTTACCCATCTCGTAATTTGGCATTTTCACTGCAGTTATCGGGGGCCAAGTGGCATCAGCAAACCAAATGTCATGTATTGAGACAAGTGAAATATCTTCAGGAACCCGCAATCCCAAAGTATGTATTTGGGCTAATGCCCCAAGAGCTGCGTTGGCGTTAGCAACAATCAACGCAGTCGGACGGTTTGATTGATTAAGAATTTGCGAAACTGCTTTTCTGCCATCTATGCCCGTGTAACCAATTCTTGTTACCCACTCTGAATTTATATCCAACTTTTTTCGATTCATTCCGGATACAAAACCAGAAAAACGACGTGTCCCAGTTGGACTACTTATTTCACCCCCGAGAAAACCAATTTTTTGATGTCCTAAAGAAAAAAGATGTTCTAGTGCCAACTCAACTGCTCCTGCATCATCAAAAATAATATGAGATGTGTCTGAGTCGTCTCGAGAATTTATCAAAACAATCGGGAGTGTTCCAGATGTTAATTTTGCTAATCCTTCTTTGGTAATTCCATCTGGCGCCTGAAGTAAAATGCCATCTGCTCGCCTTTCGGCAACAATCCTTCTAAGCCAACTGTCTGCATCCTCAACTTCGCTAGCCCGATTAATTAAAACGGAAAGATCAAGAAGTCGAGCTTGTTCTTCAACTCCTTGAGCAATCTCACTGAAAATTGAATTTGCATAATCAGGGGTGAGTAAGGCGATTGCACTATTTTTTGACAATCTCAATGCCCTTGCTGCGTGGTTTGGTTGATAACGCAATCGCTTGGCAACTCCCAGGACTCGTTCTCGAGTTACTTCGGCGACTCTTAGAGTCGGATCTTCATTCAGAATTCTTGAGACTATTGAAATTGAAACACCTGCTTCTTTTGCGACATCTACTAATTTGGCCATGAGTTAAAGTCTCACAACTTCGTTTGTTCTAATCGACTCATAAAGTGCTGCTATTAACTTAAGTGTTCCTAAGTTTTCCTGCACACTTGAACGAAGCTTATTTTTGCCGGCAATAGCACCAAGAAGTGAGCCCATAGTTCCAATAAAGGCATCTGGGAACCACCGAGTGGTAACTTCGTAAGGAGTCCAGCCGTCAGTTGGTAGTTTTAAAGAGTTAATTTCTAAAGTGTCGAGTCGTCCTGTTGGGTAGTCGTACAACAATCCGAGTGTCCCTCGAATTGCGCCACTATCTCCATCAATTCTAATTTCCGCATAGTTATCGCCACCTCGATTTACATGGTTAGCATGAACTATTGCAGTGACCCCTTCAGAATACTTATATGTACTTACAGTTCTAGTTTCACCAATTGGAAATTGGCCTTTTGTACGGCCTTCTACACAATAAACTGAAATCGGCTCACCCAGAAACCAGCGAATCACATCATGATAGTGAATTGAGTGGACCATGATTTCAAGCTTTTCCATATTTTTTGCCCACGGAAACATCTCCCATGGAGTTGCCAGGTTTACCGTGATGGACATCGAAGTCACTTCTCCGATCCAACCCAGATCCACCATTTTGTATGCGGCGGCCATGCCCTCTTCGAACCGTAACTGCTGATTAACCGCCGCAATAATTCCTGCATTATTTGCTGCCTTAATCATTACTTCACCATCAAGAACATCTGTTGCTAATGGTTTTTGCGCCAAGATATGGCGTCCGCTCTTTGCAACTTCAATAAAGATATCTCGCTGTGCTGCGGGAGGTACTGCTATGTCAATAAGTTGCGCCGCAGTTTCGCGCAATAGCGTTGTTAAATCTGGATAGACCATAGGTATCCCATGTCGACTAGCCACATCTTTTGCACGAACTTGATCTACATCCGTAATGCCTACTATTTCTAATCCAGCTTTTTTGTACGCCGGGAGATGAGCTCCATCAACTATTCCACCTGCTCCAATAATTGCTATTGGAAGTTTATGAGAGTCTGGAATCTCTAACTTTACAAAATTCAAGATATCCTGAAATTGATTAATCATTTCTCGGATTTTTCAAATCCCTCACGTGCCTTTATTGGATCTCTGTATTTTACTGTTTGAAGATGTTCGCAATAAAGAACTAACTCTTCATCATCAGCACGAAATACTTCATAGCTGACTCTAAACAACCCTAACTCATCATATTTAGGAGTCTTTTCGAGCAATGTTCGCATTGTGTAAATAGTGTCATTTACAAAAACTGGCTTGATAAATCTAAGTCGATCGTATCCGTAACTAAATGTTTGAGTGTTGTTATGGGCCATCAACCCCATGCCAAATGAAAATACGAGAGCGCCAGGAACAATTCTTTTGCCGAACATACCTTCTTTGGTGGCAAATATTTCATCGCCAACATAGGGATGCATATCAAGCAACAAGCAATTGAAAAGCATCATTTCGCCTTCAGAGATTGTTCGCCTAATTGAACGATCAACCTCCCCTACTTGGTAATCCTCGTAGTATTTATTGTCTTGATTCCATACTGGAACTTGTAGGCGTTTAGCAACATCATGATTTGGATTTTTCATTACTTTCCTCCTAGGAATTCTTTACGAATTTTCTCGGTGTCTTCGCCAACCCTTGGCGCGCCTTTACTATTTTTTAAAGTTTTTCCATCGAGACGCATCGGAGATCTAGTTGTCTTTATTTTTATTTCATCAGAACCGCCGCGGACAGTTTCTTGCATCATTTCAAGTTGGGTGAATCCTTCGTGCTCTACTAGTTCAGGCAAAGTAAGTACTGGTGCGCACCAAACATCTGCAGAATCGAGGATACTGAGCCAATATTCTGTTTTCTGAGTTGCAAGGTACTTGGAAAGCTCCTGAGTGATTTCTTCTTGATGTTTCCACCAATCCTCAGGGTCAGTAAATACCGCTATAGATTCAAGACCGATTAAGACTCCTAACGAATTAATCGGAGTCATTGCGATAGCCAGATACCCGTCTGCAGTCGGATAAATTCCATATGGCGCAGGTAAAAATGCATGAGCGGCATTTCGCGGTCCACGATTCACCCGCAATTGATCATCAAATGCATGCGCACTTAGTAATTCAAATTGCAGATCAAGCATTGACTCAGCCAAGCTAGTATCTACAAATCCCCCGACTCCAGTGCGCTCTCGACGTAACAATAGAGCTGTGACTCCGTGAGCAATGTGAATAGAGGTGAGAATGTCCGCTATTGCAATTCCAACAGGAATGGGTGGTTCATCTTTACTGCCATTTAACCAAGGAAATCCGGTGATTGATTGAGCCAGGAGATCTTGTCCTGGTCGATCTTTCCAGGGCCCTTTTTCTCCATACCCTGTAGCGCTCGCATAAATAATTTTTGGATTAATCGCTTTTACTGCCTCATATCCAAAACCTAAACGTTCCATCACTCCTGGACGAAAATTTTGAATTATTACATCAGCTTTTTTGATTAACTTAATTACATCTTTTTTATCATTTCCATTTTTTAAATCGGCAGCAAAACTTTCCTTATTTCTATTCATAATGTGAAAAGAGAGAGTATCTCCGTCACTTGCGATTCCAGCAAACGCCAAAGTTCTTCCAATATCACCCGTCCCTGGGCGTTCAATTTTTATTACACGGGCACCTAAATCTGCAAGACGCATTGCTGAAACCGGGCCAGCTAAAAACTGACTGAAATCTAGAACCAAAATACCGTCGAGAGGCAATTCTGGTCTTGCAATTCTTTGTGACATCAATCAACCCTTCAATTTGTGAACCTACGAATTAATCGACGTGAAATACCTCAGGAATTGAATGCCACCATTCTCCCTCTGAAATTTCAGCAACTGGTCGTTGCATTGGCTTCATGACATCCCACCACTCTTGAGTCTTTGGATCTTCTGCCATTTTCGCGGTATCCGCTTCATAATCATTTCCGACATACTCAAAATAAGAAAAGAGTAATTCTCCATAACGATAAATAGAGTAATTGCGAATGTTGCAATCGTAGATTGTTTTTAATACCTCTGGCCAAACTGCAGCGTGATATCGCTCGTACTCGGCCCAGTCGGCTTTTGGAATTCCCAGTACTGATCCATATCTTTTCATATCAATGTGCCTTTCTCGTTTTGATTAGAGTGAGTAGAACTTAGTTGCTGTGCGATATTTAATATCTTCTTGTTGTTCCGGTGAAAAATGAGAAATTACATCTTTTTGAGCCTTCCAAACTGTTTGATAATCATTCGCAAGCAAAATTACTGGCCAATCCCCACCAAGCATTGTTCGATTGGAACCGAATACCGAAACTATATGGGTTACATATGGAAGCCAATCTTTATAGCTCCAATTAGGCGCTGAAACTGTATTAAGGCCAGAGATTTTTGCATAAATATTTGGATATTTAGCTACCAACGCCATTTCACTAGCCCATGGCTCCCATCCATTATTTTTAATATCAGGTTTGGAGATATGGTCAATTACAATTTTTAAATTTGGATACTTCTCCGCGATAACAGGCAAACAAGAAATGTGTTCCGAGTTAACAGATACGAAATCCATAACTAAATTATGGGAATCCAGTAGCCCTATTCCCTCCAGGACTTCTGGCTTCAAAATCCACTTAGGATCCGGATAATCGTGGATCAGATTTCGTACACCCTTGAAGATTGGATTTTTAACTAGGACATCTAGTGCAGCGCTTGCCTCATCTGGCCGATTTAGTGGAACCCAGCCAACTACGCCTTTTACAAATTTGTATTTAGCCGCAACATCCAACATGTAAAAGGTATCTGCGTAAGTATCGGCAGATTGGACCATCACAGTCCCAGTTACCCCAGCCGGAGCAAGTTCCGGCTCAATCAAGTTGGGTCCAAAATCTCCATATATAACTCCGAACTCTGGCTTAAGCCATGAGTATTCCCGCTCGCTAATAATCCAAAGATGTTGATGGGTATCGATTAATTGCTGATTTGCGCTCATTTTATATTCGCTCTCTACCGGTTCACTAAATAAATATGTATGAGGGACAAAACAGTCTCATCATGCTGATTAAGAACATTTACTTGCTCATCTACAAAACCGAATTGATCATTTTTCTTTGTATGATCTCGCTTGCCGATGATTTCTGTGGTGACTCTTATGGTGTCCCCAATAAATACCGGTTTAATAAAACGTATTTTGTCGTAGCCATAACTCATCGCATCTGGGTTAATTTCACCGGCCATCATTCCAACGCCTACTGAAATAATTAAAGTTCCATGCGCCATTCTTTGCCCGAAAGGTTGAGTTGCACACCATTCCGCGTCCATATGATGAGGGTAGAAATCTCCAGTTTGGCCAGCATGAGTCACGATGTCCGCTTCGGTAATTGTTCGGCCAAAACTTTTACGGGAACTACCGATTTCATACTCTGCAAATTTCATTCGATCACCGCAAATCGATCATACAACTCCGCAATTAATGAAACTTCCTTACCATTTAACTTTTTTGCTACTAATGACGGGTGAATGATCCTCGAAATTTCCATTTGAATATCAGGCCACCCAATGACATGTGGTCGGATCCATGCTCGCTCTAGAGTTCTTAGCGTATTTCTAAAAAAGTAATTTGTTATTTCATTACATTCACGACTCTTCCAAGCCCTTAAATTTCCAGGCTGTCCACCAGCTTTGGTGTAAACGGTGGATTGCACATCACCTTTAGCCAAAGTTAATGCTGCTTTGAAAGCAGCTTCAGGATTTTTGGTCGTACTTGAAACTGCAATCCCAGTACCACCTAAACAAGCACCACTCGCCTGCCCATCAAAGGAAGGAATGTCATCATATGAAAGTAAGTTTTTGCGAAATCCAGCTCTTCCATAATTGGTATATCCATACAGTGCAACAGCATGTGTGAATGGACCATCATCGGCGAGCGCTTCTGCAGTATCAATCGGGTTAAAGGTTGCACAAAAATCTGGAACTAGATGTGTAAATTCAATCATTAGATCTAACGCTTGCTCTGCAATCTGATTATCGATGAAATTTTTACCGCCAGCCAGAGGTGCTCCCAGTTGCGCACATAAAGTTGCGAAGGTGCTAAAAGCATCTACGGGCTTGTATGGCCAAAGCAACTTGCCAGCTTTGCCAATTTCTTTCGCATCATTCCAAATAAGTGGTGCGCTATCTGCGCGATCAGGCCGGTAAGCACTGACCTGAGATGCAGCATCCAATGCCAATGCCCAATGTTTATTTCTAAATAAATAAGAGTGATGAGATCCACCAACACTTTCTTGAGCTAGTTGATCTAAATCTGCTGCTGATACAAAATCTTCAAAGGGTAAGAGCGTCCCGGCAGCTACAGCGTCGGGAACGTGTGGGTAATCGATAACCATTAGATCGAAATCTTGGTAGAACTCCTCAATTTTCTGATCACCAAAAGCCAGCAGTGATCGGGCAGTCCAATCCACAGTGATACCCAAGTGGCTCTGCAAAAAAGGATCTGAGGCGACTAGGCAGCCATGTCCGCGAACATGCTCCCAAGTCATTCCGGTTAATTTGTGCTCAATTGGCCTTAAAGACATGGCCAGAGATTATGGGAAAACGATTTTTCAGTCAATAGGTGGGATTAAGCCGGCACTCTCTAGCGCAGCCCAAGCTTCTTGTGGCACATCGCTATCGAAATCTGCGATGTTGGCTAGCAACTCTTTAGCGCTGCGCGAACCAGTCAAAACTGTTGTGACCGCTGGGTGGCGTAGTGGGAATTGGATCGCTGCGGCTGTTAGAGAGACGTTAAATGTTGCCAACAGGTCTCGAATCTTTTGTGCTTTTGCAATTATTTCATCTGAAGCAGGCGCGTAATGAAAAGTGGCACCGGCTACTGGGTTAGCCAAAATTCCTGAGTTGTATACGCCACCAATCATGACCGAAACTTTTCTCTTCATTGTTTCTTTGAAAAGTTGATCTTGTGATGATTGATCTAGCAAAGAGTATCTTCCGGCGATTAACACAATATCAATATCTGTTTCTACAACAGCCTTAACTGTTGGAGGGCAGTAATTCATTCCAACGCCGATAGTGCTCACTAAACCTTCAGAGCGCATCTTTTCTAATTCAGGATAAGCAAACTTAATTGCTTCATCAATTCGATCATCTGCATCATGAATTAGTGCAACATCAATTCGATCTACACCTAAACGAACAAGACTTTCTTCAAAAGATCTACGGATTCCCTTAGCTGAATAATCAAATACAGGCTCGACAGTCGTATCTGCATCGGCGAATTCAGCAAGGCCACCTGCTACTGCTGACCCTGATACTGGGTTTAATACCCGACCAACTTTTGTTGAAAGAACGTAAGGCTTATTTGCTGCGTTAAGACCACGCCCTAATCGAACTTCAGCACGACCAAATCCATAGAGTGGGGCTGTATCGTAGAAATTAATATCTGCTGCAAATGCAGCTGCAATTACGCCATCAGAATCGGCTTCTGGGACTGAGGTAAATAATCCACCTAGTGGAGCTGTTCCTAATGAAAGTTTAGTTACTTCCAGACCAGTTCTTTCTATTTTTGCTAACTCACTATGGCGTGGCATCAGACCTACCTCTTTCTTAACTTCTAATTAAATCAAGCGGTGCTTGAAGTCGAAGAACCAATTACTTGTGCACGACCGGATTCCAATCTTGCAACCGGAACTCGGAATGGCGAGCAAGATACATAATCTAAACCTAATTTGTGGAAGAAGTGAATACTTCTTGGATCGCCTCCATGCTCACCACACACACCCAATTTAAAATCAGGTCGTAATGTACGAGCTTGCTCTGTTGCGATCTTGACCAAAAGTCCCACTCCGTCTTGATCTAGAGATTCAAATGGATTAAAAGGTAATAATTCAAGATCTAGGTAGCGCGGCAAGAAGGTGGATTCCACATCATCGCGGCTAAAAGCCCAAGTTAATTGAGTTAGGTCATTAGTTCCGAAGGAGAAGAAATCGGCATAATCTCCCAATCGAGTTGCAGTTATCGCAGCTCTAGGAGTTTCAATCATTGTTCCAATCGGAATATCTATTTGCTGTCCCGTGCCCTTAAGAGTTTGGGCAATCTCAGCCTCTAACGTTTCGCGCAAATAAAGTAATTCTCGTTGGGTGGCTACTAATGGAATCATGATTTCTGGTTTTGGATTATGACCAAGTTGTTTTACTTCAAGACATGCGTGCACAAGTGCACGAACCTGCATCTTAAATAACTCGGGAATCAAAATTCCAAGACGAACTCCACGTAACCCAAGCATCGGATTGGATTCATGCAAACGCTTAACTGCGGCAAAAATTGCTTGATCTCGAGTTGAAACTTCACTTCCAAGTGCTTCAGCTTTTGCCATCTCGCCGGTAAGGGATGCTAAATCTGGTAAGAATTCATGCAACGGCGGATCCAGTAAGCGAACAGTTACCGGTAATCCAGACATTGCCATCATGATGCCGACGAAATCTGCACGTTGAAGTGGTTCCATCTCTGCAATAACGCCGCGCTGTACATCTTCATTTTCCGCTAGAACTAATCTTTCAACAAAGATACGACGTGGTCCTAAGAACATATGCTCGGTGCGACACAATCCCACACCTTCTGCTCCAAGAATGCGGGCACGAACTGCATCCTCTGGAGTATCCGCATTTGCCCGGACGCGAAGTGCACGAATTTGATCTGCGTGTTGCAAAACCCGATCAACTGCTTTTACAACTGGTGATGCTTCATCAGCAGATGCAGCAAGTCTTCCTTCAAGGTAAGCAGTAACTGGTGATGCGATTACCGGAATTACTCCGGTGTAGACCGCACCCGTTGTTCCATCAATTGAAATTGTTTCACCTTCATAAACAGTAAGACTTCCCACCGTAAATAAAGAAGCACGTTCATCAACCGAAATACTTTCAGTTCCACAAACTGCAGTCTTACCCATTCCACGAGCAACTACGGCTGCGTGTGAAGTTTTTCCTCCACGACTAGTCAAAATTCCTTCTGCGGCAACCATTCCCACCAAATCGTCCGGGCTAGTTTCCCGTCTAACTAAAATCACTTTTTTACCGCTTCTAGCCAAATCAAAAGCTC
>Ga0114977_10001875_pt1 | contig 13790 bp, 25 predicted proteins | sample S_130805_MF_Meta_FD_87026 | JGI IMG/M metagenome (GOLD analysis project Ga0114977, IMG submission 87026) | Freshwater microbial communities from Lake Simoncouche, Canada to study carbon cycling - S_130805_MF_MetaG | ecosystem: Environmental > Aquatic > Freshwater > Lake | place: Lake...
AACAACCTTACCTCCTGAAGGGAGGAGACGAGAGTCTCCGACCGACTACACTCTGTTCCGTCGGGTCCTTGACACCGATACAATTAGGTCCTGTTTAGACCCCCGAAAATCATCCCTAATAAATCCCTGTTTTTACCCCTGAAATCGGTACTTTATTTGTACTTTTTTATCGTGATCATTTTTGGTATAGAAAATTATCTTTTTTTATCTACTTTTCCACATTACATATATATTATCCACATTTTACCACTTTCTCCCACATTGGTGTGAAGTCCTTGGGGATTGACCTGTGCGTGAATCACGACCTAGTTTTATTTCCGGTAGGAAAATATAACCATTATAGTGTAATACGTAATGTAAATTATACGGGCCTCCCTAGCGGTCGGCCCTTCAGGATGTAGTACAAGGGTTATATATATGGATATAAAGTTGTCCACATTTTCCCCCCATAAGTCATACATAGGTCCCCCACTAAAGTGTCATACAACCTTCCCCCTGAAGGGGTCCGAAGGACCCCGTAATTGCCAGACAACATTAGTGATTTGTCATACGTGAATTTGTCTGGCAAGTATTACAACGGGATGAAGGGCCGACCCGACAGGGGAGGCCCGCATAAGTCATACATCAGGTGGGTCACAGTGTCATACGAATGTTGCTCGGCACGGGGATAGATGTTGTAACATTTATTCCAGGAGGATATTGCTCGGCAGGGGTAATACAGGGTGCAACAAAAAAGGTCCCACAAGGGGACCTTAGAAGTTTCGAATACTATACGTGTATTACTTACCTTGTAATTGATTACGGAATTGTACCGCTGCTCTCTTAGAAGAAAAGTTCTGTGAATACTTTGTTCCGTTGACACTTACACGAACACGGTAAGATGATCCATCATGGTAGATGTTGTCGGATACGGGAACGTAAGTAGTTAAAGGTTGACGTGTAGTCTTCTTTTTGGCTGAAGTCTTACGAGACTTGGTTGCTGTTGTTTTTTTCATGATATTATGTTTATATATAAATTATAAACAAAATAATCCATAATAAAAAATCCTACCCAAATTTATTTTAGGTGGTCATGCCGAGCAATATCCACCCATTCCCATCTCAGAGATCTACGGGTGACTCATACTCTTCACCCCACTTATCCTTCATATACTTGTGGTACCTATGAACCTTGGTTGGCCCGTATAGGAAGTATGCAAAGTAGAAGTCGAATATCCAATCTAAACGTCTCAGTAATTTTTTCATGTTAGTATGTGTGTTATGTGTGCCGAGCAATATCGCTCTATTTTTTACAGGTGATCAGATCATGATCAGGAATGGGAGTGGTGAATAATTTCTTCATCTTGCACCTCCTCAAGGTTGAAGTCGTCATAGAGTTCATCTAAGACGGCCAACTTACCATACCATTCTGAGATCTCAAATGTTGAGTCAGTGTTCTTATGTTTCTCATTGATGGATTTAACCTTGGTGTTAATCCATTCACGTAATGTTAGTTTATTTATGGGCATGTTACATGTGTTTAAGTTATGCCGAGCAATATCGGCGTATGATCTCCCTGATTAGGATGGTAATCTACCTGAAGTAATCAAAATCAATTACAGGTTCTTCCTCCACAGCAAAGTCAATTGTCATTGCAACAATCTTACGACCGATACTTGCGGTGTAGAGCTTGTATCCACCATCTCCTAATCCACTACGGGAAACAATACCGTTCGAATAGGTCCCCCATCCTTTCTTAGATAGAGTCATCTTGCACATCTTATTATACCAATCGTCCCCAACCGAATCCTTACTCGAGATGGAATTCAACCAATCAAATGATTTACCGTCGTATCCAACTGTTGGTACCCTCATCTTGATTCCATCTTTCCTGTAGGTTTCATATGAGAAGATTCCAGCTTGACCTGAATCCACACCAACTTCTCCACTGTTCATCTTCCATCTGAGCTTATCAGTTAGATGGTCCTGATGAATCACTGTAATCATAGAGGACCTAATCCCCCAGTCACCACAGTTGTGTTCTTTGTGATACGCGTTGTACTGACCAGGTTTAACTGACTTCAGTTTGATTTGACACCAGGTAGGTTCGGTGTAACAAGGGTCAGAAACCATAACTTCTTCCCCTAAGGTAATTGTTTTAGCTGTCATACATATTGTGGTTTAAATGTGAACTCATTTGATTGTACTACACGACGGTGTAACTCCTTGAGTATACGCCAAGGAAGTTTGGAGTACTTCATCTTCTTCTCATCCTGGTCATACAACTCACCTGTGATACAACATATTGTGGTGAGATGAATCTTCTTAAGGACCCCATCGACAAACCTGTCATACACTAAGGGTTCCGTTAGGATAATGTCACCATCGTTATTCCCGTATTTAACACACATACCACTGGTACAGTGTATTACGATGTCACAATGATGCCTATCCCGAGTCTTCTGAATCGTTCTTCTGTCCATCATATGGGTAAAGGTATTACATCTTTTAGTATATTCCAAATAATATTAGAATATTTTTTTGTACTGAGAAATATTGATACTAATCTCTTGGTTCATAGCATCGATTAACTTAGTTGTAGCCTTCTGTACAAACTCATCGTTGCCCATCAATTTCCGTGTATCCTCACCGTAGAATTCTGTGAGACCGACAATGACACGAATGTCCTTGTACCCTTATCCCTACGGAAGAATGGTGTACGAGCATAGATGTACTCTCTAACAATTGATAATTTAAAATCATCACCGATACTATCTCGGGACCTAAGTTGCATGATAATCTCCTCCAAGGATGATAGTCTATCAAAGGCTACCTTGTTCTCAGTGATTACTGTTTGATATTCCCTTAGGAACTCGTTCGACTCTTTACTGTTGGTTAGGTCCCCCTGAAGGTTAATGAACCTGTCGTAAGTACTCACCTCACTTGCATTCCCCACGATACCTGTAAAGACACCGTCCGTTAACTTGTTTACTCTACCCATGTTTTGTTTTTATTTTAAAATGAAATCAATGACAATAATCTGCCGAGCAAATTCGGCCCATGATCACCTGAAGATTTTCTTGGTGATATAAAATCCATCTTGGTGTCCATAGTAATCCTGGGTGCACCTGCGTTACCTTGAAAATACTTTGTCGGTTCAATATAACCACGACTAACATTGTACTTCTCTACCCACTCATTAAAAGTTAATGTGGATTTAAATTTGCTTGGTGTAACTCTAATCTTCTTTTCCATAATTTTCTTTTTGTTCGTTATAGTATTGTGTTATTTCTTCTTTGTCTACATAATGAAAGATTTGTATAAACTCCTCTAAAGACTTCTCCTCCTCACCAATGTAGTATTCAGCTTGAGATTCCATCTCTGTCCAAAAGTATTCTCTGTCGAAGTAGAATAATCCTTCTTGGTAACTATAGTCCTCCTCATTTACATCACCATCCTTATTACAGAATGTTTTACCACAGAAATCACAACCAGGTTCGGTATAGAACAGCTCAACATCTACTTGATATAGTTTTGCAAGTATTGTACCAAATCCTATTGGTGGCGACCACGCAGTGTCAGGACTTAAGACAATTTCTTCTTCAGAGAATTGTGGACAAGCATCGTCATACGAGACATCCCACTTCGTCCCCCAATTCGTAACATTGGTGTCGTACCATTTCTCCTGATACTCGCCTTCAGTCATATGGTCGGGATACCCAACCAAAGTCTGAAATAGATTCGACTCCGATTTGTTTTCTATTGAATCCATCATATCCTTGATACGACAGATGTTTTCTTTATTACCAGTGATGGTAATAGTATTTGAACACCAATTTGGCATAATAATGAGATTTAAGTAATACAAAGGTATAACAGGGATACCATTATTCCAAACAATATCCCTGTTATTTTATTTTATTTACCAAGATGCATAGTATTCAAACTCAGCATCTTCTTCACAATCAGGTAATTCTTCTTCCAAGAATTTAATAGTATCAATAATATCTTGTTTGTAATAATCATCAATGGTGTCTGAACCAAAGAAGAAACCCTGTGTTGGTGGGAGTATGTCTTGTAGTACATCACTTTGGTATGTTTCAACATCTACCATATACTCCGCACCATCTTTCCAACCACCAACAACTTGTGTGGTGACTTTCGGTGCAGTGTTTAAAATTTCTATGACACTCTTACAAGTTTCTAATAGAACTTCTAAATCAGTCTTGGTTACATAATACCTAACATCAGCTGTAACCTCTGATGTGTTTTGCACAAACCATCCGTGAATTTGGTTTGCCTTTCTCCAATACATTATCTCCTCAATAACGTATGACACACGTTCGGGTTTAATGTTCGGATAATTTTCACCACCACGTTTAACAGATACGTCGAACTGGTCTTCAGGTTTTCTGTGTGACCATTGTTTCACGTAAGATTTTTTGGATAAATACATGTCTAATCCCATGATATATAATTTTGATTGTTAATAATGATACAAATATAAAAGGGATATTGTTATATTCCAAACAATACCCCATATTTTTTTTAAACTTCTACCTTTTCATATTTTGCAACGAAGTCAGCAGGTGTACCACGAAATAATTCGGGCTTGTCATCTACATTGTCATAACAAACATACTCGATTGTTCTGTCCTCTTTAACGATAATGTCGTAGAGATAATCTTCCCAACTTTCACCACGACTTTCCAATGAATGGATGTAAGTTCCACCAGGTCCATCCTTAAACCTGGCAATAAGCTGTGCTGCTAAACAACCAGCTCCGTTGAATACTAATTGTGTCTCATTCATTCCGAGACCATTAACAACCTTTGCTGTTGCTAACCATTCTGCTGTCTCCAATGGATGACCTGTTGGGTATCCATCATACTGGCGATAGATTAATACTAAATTGTTGTTCTCGATTGAGCCAGCTTCATTTTTGTACTGCTCAATTACTCGGTAGGTTGAACGTGTTCCCATGTGTTAAAATTTTTTTGTGATTAATAATATAACGATACAAAGATAATACTTTTTTATTTACTTCCAAACTTTTTTTGTTAAAATTTTGCTAAAGAGTTTTTGCTGTTGATCCAGCGGCCGCATGCGCTGAATGTTGCTCGGCACAATTAATACAGCGCAAATGCCAGGGAATTTCCCTGATCCTAATCTGATCATAATCCTGAAATTTGTTCGGCATATGTAACTCATTGATAATCAGTGGTCGTAATATTTGCCGAGCAATATCACACCAGCGCAACAGTGCTGATCACCAGGCAAATTCTGTTGCATAAAAAAATCCCCCGACTTTCGCCGAGGGATACCACACATTACTAACCACAAAACTATAACACAATACTATTTCCTAACCATAGAAACCATCTCGAACAAATTCTTATAGTTGTTATCTATAATCTCTTGCTGAGACTTTAATACACCATCCAATGTTGAGACTTTATTTAGGAATTCCCATTTACCATTGTTCTTTGAAACCCACTTCTCCCAATACTTGCGGTTATCGCTCAATTGGATTCTTACCCTCAACTTGTTTTTGTGGTCAACCATTTTTAATGTGTCGGCACTACTAGTTACTTTCATAAAAAATTCGTTTGATTCTAAGGCAAAGGTAATACAATATTTCTTACAAACAAAAAAATATTTTTATAAACAATAATATATCATAAAATTCGTTCCGTTAAATCTGCCGAGCAATATTGGATGATCTGCACCGTCGAGGGTGAATCTTCTGTGCATAAAAAAAGGTGAACATTTCTGTCCACCTTCTCGTTCTATCATTAACACTAATCACTAATCCGTTTCTCTGTCCTAACACATTCAGCTTCCCACTGCTCACATAGGAGTAATACATCACCCAACACATTCTCATCTATACCCCAATAACTTTCTTCGTATGTGTCTATTGGGTCTGAACTACTTGAACGAGGTTCGTAAACATTTACTTCAACATAATCTTCTGTGAAATATTCACCTAAACCTACATAGTTACCTAATGCTCCAATAAGAATACTATTCTCACCTTCTAATTCTCCAATACTAAAACATCCATTAACTTTTAAGATGTCTGTAATACGTTTAATTGTTTCTGACAATTCCATGTTAATTAATTTGAGGTAAATAACTTGCGTTTCCATCGTGATAAACTATCTCACCTAAATCAGTATAGATTTCCGTAACGGATGAACCATCATTTTCTTCTACACTCATAAGTTCGGTGGTACCATCGTATTGTTCCCATGACAAATCAGATGTATTACCTTTCTTGTAGAACTCTAAAGCTTTCTTTTTAGCATCTTCTAAATTCTCAGCTTCAATCTCGTAGTGTGTACGATACCATGTAGTTACCTTTTGGTCTACATAAAAGTCAAATGTTTCCATTGGTTATATAGTTTTAATTGAACAATGATTTTCCAAATCTTCCAAAGGTATTCTACCATTATTGGAACTATAATACCCTTGTCTTCTATAACGTTCTTTCCACTCATTAAAAGCAATCATCGCTTTTTCCTTTGAGGTGTAATACGGCTTATCGAATTCTATCGTGAAACCATCGGGACTTAATACTTCGTACTTTGTCATATCTTATTATTTTTAGTAAGTTCATCTAATTTATAATAAAACTCTTCTCTCATACCTTCTTCATCGTAAACCTTAATTGATTCATTATCTTCGGGATGATAAAATGCAATGTCTACTTTGATTACATTCTCGTTAGTCTTCCTACACATTGTTTGAGAATACTCTAACTGATTCAGAGTGTCCATGTGTTGTTGTCCACTATAACGATTTTGTTCTCGGTGTATGACAACTTGATGAGAACCCACAAGTTCCCAACCATCATTAATTCTTTCGTTTACTTTGGTGGTCAGTTCATTTGGACTTCCACCACTTACAATTTTATATTCCATGTTAGTTACAATTTTCGTTTATTAAAATAATATCGTTTTCACTTAATAAGCTGATAAGGTGTTCACTACAATCGTCCAAGTGTTTACCACTATCTTTGTCATACCCACCCGTTTGATATTTTGCATAAACGATTTTTGTTTCGGTATCGATTACTGAACCGATTGAATTTAGATTTAGTATCATGTTAAATTGTTTTAGATTACAAATATAAACGAGGTATCGTTATATTCCAAACAATACCCCGTTAAAATTTTGTTAAGACTCTACTTCTTCTTCCTCCACTTCTTCAAATTCTATGAAGGTATCGTTGATAGACTCTCTAATAGTCCTGATAATTTTATCGTTGTCAAATGAGACATCGATTCTTTTATCATAACTTAATTCCAATTCAATCTCATCTTCAAAATCAAAAGATTCAATTGCATCGACTACATTGAGGATAACCTTTTTTTGTAGGTCTTCTAAATCAATGTTACTACTTGTTGTTTCTTCATCTAACGCATCACCGACTTCAATGATGATTTGATTCATCATTTTTTTGATGTCATCTTTTGTGTAGATGGATGGGAATGAATCCCATACTTGATTTTCGTACTTAACCAAGATTTCGTGGATTTGAGTTTTCTTACTCATGTGTTTGTGTGTTTATGTGATTAATAATTTAACAATACAAATATAAGACGAATACTTTTATATTCCTAATATTATTTGTTAAAATTTTGTGAAAGAATTTTCCCCGTGATCAGACGAATCCGGATGGTAAATGTTGTTCGGCACATCATGCCAGCAAATGCAGCTAAAAAACCAGTTTGCACTGCAGATCTGCGCACGTTGTGAATGTTGTTCGGCATATATAAGTGATTGATTATCAGTACCATTAATTTTGCCGAGCAATATCAATAGCTCCAAAACTGGCTGCGGCGCTGAGTTGCCAGCATAAAAAAACCTCTCGGTTGACTACTCCGAAAGGTCTTTATTATTTTATAATCTCTAATGTCTTTCCACTATGTCAGTCTTTTGATAAGGATAGAGGTATGTACTTTACGTGAACACCCCTACTCCGTAATACGAGCCATTTTAAGCGACATGTGCGTTGTCTTGCAGGTTATACTCATATTACTTATCCTTACCCTTCATGCTCGGGAACCACCGAGTCCGTCTTTGTTCAACCACCCACAAACTAATATTATACTAACTCAACTAAATCGTTGAATATTGCTAATTCTCTTTTACCATACACACCGAACATCTTTGACTCTGTGTTATCATCCTTAGTCAAACTATGTGTAGTGTACTTTGTAATACCTGAAAATAAACCCCAAAGGTTATCTCCCTTACCTTGAATCTCTCCGTTTAAATCAACTGAAAATCTACTCAACTTGTTACGAGTGATTGTTGCAACATCCTTCTCGTTATTCAAATCAATATCTTTCCCAATGTTAAATAACTTCTTAGTAACTGACTCTTTGATAAGTGCATCAAATGGAGTTTCACTTAATCTCTTAATAGACTCAAATACTTTCTTTTCTTCTTCCAATACATTCTCGAGACTTCTACAAATCTCATCCACACGAACCACCATGTTTTTCGTATGACGTACCTTTGATTGCAACTCTCTAAATGCCGCAAAGAATTTGTTTTGACAACTGATGGTAATGTTACTAGGACCGAATGCTAAACTTGTACTTCCGTCGAAAGAATTGATACCAGTCAAGTAACCTTCAATTTTGTCATTACCCAATCTCATGTCGTTTGACTTCAACTGAATATACACACGTGCTCCTTCTTTAAAGAAACCACCACTACGAATTTCCAAACCCGTTTGACCAGATACCTTGTCAAGTAGTTCAACCAACTCATGGTTCTGATACGGATAATATTCATCCGAACGAATTGATAATGGGACATTAGTGTCATCTCTTACTAAGGCTTTATAACCATCTAAGATGATACCACTATCTGTTGTAATACCTTCGGTTCTAACATTCCAGTTAAGACCTGTCTTGTCTAATAATTCTGTTACTCTTGTGCTCATGATATATGTGATTTGATTTATACAAAGATAAGACTACCACAAATATAAACCAAATTTATTTACACTTATTTTTAATTTATTTTGTTAATGTTTTGTGAAGATGTGATCACCTGAAGACCGGCCGTAAATGTTGTTCGGCACACGTAATACAATGCCGAGCAAAATCAGGGATGATCAGCACAGGCCTGTGGGACCTGAGGAATTAGCATAAAAAAACCCCAACTTTCGCTGAGGTCTTTGTTTGATTCTAATGTATTACCAACTCATTACTTCGATTCGTTTACTTTCACTTCCATCCCATTCCGTTACGACACCATTCCGATTTAAGATGTCACAGATTTGTTGACCATCTCCACTCCAAGCCAAACAAAAGGATTTTCCTTCCTTCTTACTATCGTTGTCTTGTTGATGAAAGAAAACAGCTTTATCAGTTTGTCCTTCTGGAATAGCGTGCCATCCGCAAGTTTGGCAACACATAAAGTTTTGTTTTGCAAAGTAACCAAACTTCCTTAGTTCTTTGAATGCATTGTTTAATGTAGTAGACATAATTTTAATCTTCGATTGTTAAGAAATTTACAAGTTCTTCAATAAAGGCTACAGATACTCCAAGATTATCTCTTGTGTTTCCCCATTGTTCCCATTCACCATCTTTACTAATAGTGAAATGAGTTTTAGTTCCATCGGTTAGTTTGAACCAACCCTTCACCTCGTTGGTCTTACCAAAGGTTACTTTTTTTTGTTTGATTTGTGTTTGTGTGTGTACCATAATGTTTTTGTTTAGGATATAAAGATAATAAACTTTTATTACCTACCAAATTTATTTTAGTTTTTTTTTGTTAAAGTTTTGCTAAGGATTTTTCACAGATGCACCGTCATGCGCACAGGTGAATGTTGATGGGCACGTGTAATACGATGCCGAACAAAAATGGGATACGATCTGTGCAGCTACAGTGCACAGCAAAAAAAACCCCCACCATTTCTGATGAGGGAGTTTCACATTATGAACAACACAAAATCACATATCGTAGCAGAACATTCCAACAAACCAATACACAAAAACAATAAATGCTACGATAAACACCATACCCAATATATCACCCCAAAAGGTTTTTCTATCTTCACGATAGACTTCTCTAAATAAATTAAACATATCTTTCATTTCTGTATTTTAAATTGTTAAAAAATGATTTGATTAATTCTTCCTTTGTTAATTCGTTTACAAGTAAATCATTGATGTTGTCCTCAATGTAAACATACAATGATTGTTCTTCTTGGGTTAATTCGTTAAATTCTTCTTTAGTCATTTCGTTTATTTTTTAGTGATGTACAAATATACAAACAAGTTTTGGAATATACAAATATAATTTGTTAAAAATTATACAATACCCGCGGCGGGAACCTTCCATCCGGGATATTGCACGGCAGATATGTAATACGATGCCGAACAAAATTACACCACTGATGCAGACTCAAGTTGCATTGTGGGCATAAAAAAAGGGAGTGTATTACTACACCCCCAATTTACTCTACTAACCAACCAAACTCTTAATATCTCAAATTCACTTTACCACTTCTTTTGTAGTTATAGATATTCTCAATAACTTCAACGTATTGTTCAGTAGTACCACAAGGAACTAACATATTTGGTCTTAACTTCACTTTGTGCATGAATTCCTCAAAGTCAAACACATCTTTTTTGTTAGATAGGATTTTAACCATACCTCTAATAAAGATAGACTTGTTGTAATACTTCTCAAAGTAAGGTTTAAGTTGTAAGATATGATTCGCCCATTGACGACCAACCTTTTCATTCTTCACGACATAGTTACCACTTTCAAAACTATCACGTTTAATAGTGGTCATACTATTTTGTAGGAACATCGCGATTTCCGTGTACTTAAACATTGGGAACTCTTTTGCAAACTTATCAAATGTTACGTAATGTGGATTTCCACGAGTAACAAATTTGTGTAAGTGGTCAAATGGACTCCAATTACGTTGTAACGTATTCATTGAGGTCATCTCATCAGTACCCGCTCCACGACTAACTTTGTAACGAATTGGACAATTACAAGACATCGCCGCTTTTACTCGGTGTTGTCCGTCAATAACATCTCCACTTCCGTTGATTGTTACAACCGAACTTGATAACCAACCACTATCTTTCATACGTTGTGAAAGTTTTTTAACGTGGTTTGTGTTAATCACACGATTGTCACTACGAAACTTAAAGATTGAATAATCTTTTGTTTCAAAAATCTCTCCGACTTTTTTTCCGATTTGAATTTTATTCATAATCAATTTTGTTCAGTAATCCTGTCCCCGACTTTTTGGTTGTTAATAAATGACATCACAAATATAAGACGTATATTTTTATATTCCAAATTTATTTTACTTTTTTTTTGTTAAAGTTTTGTGAAAGGTTTTGACACCCGTCGGCGACATGCGCGTGGTTGAATGTTGTTGGGCAGATTTAAGACATTTCACTGCGCAGATTTAAGACGACTGATCAGACCAAGGCCCCTGACCAATGTTGATGGGCAGGTGTAATACGATGCCGAACAAAATTGGATGATCTGCACCGTGGCATGGTGAACCTCATCTGTAATACGATGCCGAACAAAAATAATCGACGGCCCCTGATGATGACTCGTATGGGCATAAAAAAAGGTAGAACATTGTCCTACCCTTTTATCATTACTACCAACTTCGTTAATAACTATACTCTTTTATTCTCTCTATTCGATTGTCAATAACTTCGGTCAGTACATCGAAATAAACATCTTTGTATTCATTTAAGATTTTACCTCTATTGTTTATAATGTAAACGCAATAGGTGTCATCCCACGCTAAAGTAATCAATACACTTCCCTTGTGGTGGTTCCCGCTAACCTTCAATAACAAACCTTTGTCATTGAGATTGATTTTCTTACTAACTCCCCAACTCCAGTAGACGGACTTGTTGTAAGACAATACTTGCATTGTTTCAGTCAAGCTGAACTCTCTTTCCAGTAATGGAAAGCAAACTTCGATAATTGTTTTGTTGGTCATGATTGTGTGTTTTAATGTAAGACAAATATAACACGAATATTTTTATATTCCAAATTTTATTTGTTAAAGTTTTGCAAAATGTAAAATAGATTCCTACTAATATGTAAAGCGGATTCACCATGCACTGTGGCGACGGGAGAAATTTGAACGGCACGTGCCCAACAACTTTGTGGATTAGCAACAGCGTCGGAACATCTAAGTAAACCCTGCCGAACAATAATTTCTGGATCACGGGCTGTAACATCTGTTGGACAATAAAAAAACCCCCACCATAAAATGATGAGGGTTTAAATCTAACAAACTAATGAACAACACTAAAATCTTTGTGGTCTTGGTTTTCTTTTAAACATAGTAACGATACTATCTTTAATCGCGATTGAAATTAAGAAGGTAAATGAGATACTGAATAGTACCACACATACTCCCCAAAAAATAAAAATTGTTTTTTGTACAACGTCCATTGAATTAAAAATGTCGGTGTAAAGAGTGATTAAACTTTCCATAATAAAATTGTTTTTGTGTGTGTGAATTAATGATATACAAATATAATACTTTTTCTTTTATACTTCCAAATTTATTTTGTTAAAGTTTTCTTAAACCCTGAAGGTGAACCCGTCGGGAACGAAATTTGATGGGCACGTGTAAGACAACCATATACAATGTAAGACAATGATGCCGAACAACTTTCCTCTTGAACCCTGACTCAAGATGGTCTTGGGATTTTGCCCCTCAATATTCTGCAACGGACGAGTCCCAAAATTTCTTGGACAAAAAAAAACCACCCCTTTCGGAGTGGTCGGTTTGTAGGGGAACAAACCTTAATCAATTAGGTAGTGTATTCCGTTCAAACTGATTTCTTTGATATTCTCAATTTTCGGAGTGATTACCATTACTTTTCTCTCTTGTTCTTGTTTTTGACTTTCGTAAACTTTAGTCATATAACTTTCAAACAATACCTTCTCAATTTCGTTACCCTCAAAAATGTACTCGTTAATTGGTTTGATTTCATCAAATCTTTCTAACATTACATAGTGAACTGATAGGTCGGTATCTTTAACCAAAAGACATTTTGAAATGTGGGTTTTTCCACTTGGTTTTTCAGTTTCAAAGTTACCCTCTAAACCCTCTTTTACTTCATTGTTGTTTACTCTACTTTCGTAGTTTACCCCTAATGAATAGTTACACTTACTTCTCTTAATAACCTTATCATAATAAGGGTTATTAGTTTTGTTCATTCGTACCTTTGTTTCCATTACTACATTTGTAAATGTAGGTTTGTCAATAGTTGATAACAAAGTGATTAACTCGTTTCGTGTGATGTTTGATGTTGTTTTCATTTGTGTTTGTTTTAATTGTTTAACAAATATAATACTCTCTACAATATAAAACAAATTTATTTATACTTTTTTTTAATTATTTTTTTCTTTTAACATACAATTAACAAGACAGATGTGGGGACATGATCCGGTTTGAATGTTGGTCGGCACCATACCCCCTTACCACTACCCCCCATTGATATACCCCCTCCCCCCTCCCCGTATCCCCCCTTATATAGGGGGTATTTCGGTGTTCTGAAAGGGGGGTCAATGCCGTAACAGAAATTTTTTTGGGATTTTTTCTGAAAAGGGACCTTTTACTGCCATTTTGAAAAAAAAAATGTTGGGGAATTTTTTGGAAAATTGGTAATAAGTAATTTAAAACCTTTCGACATGGATGGTTTTTTTATTTATAATTTTACCATTTATTAACATAGTATATATGTATAAGGTTTTGATTTTTCTATTTATAGGTAATAAAC
>Ga0114977_10001876_pt1 | contig 13787 bp, 17 predicted proteins | sample S_130805_MF_Meta_FD_87026 | JGI IMG/M metagenome (GOLD analysis project Ga0114977, IMG submission 87026) | Freshwater microbial communities from Lake Simoncouche, Canada to study carbon cycling - S_130805_MF_MetaG | ecosystem: Environmental > Aquatic > Freshwater > Lake | place: Lake...
CACTCCTTGTTTCGCATTGTCTTTCACTAGAGTCGCCGCGCGAATGATGACAGCACTATCATACTTGCCCGGTTTCATTATATTTGTTACGACCGCGTGAGCACTCGGGAAGTCTTTGAGATGAAACCATAGCGCTGTTTGTGACGATGTTTTAATTATTTTGTCATTCTCTTGTTGGGTTTTTCCTACCCTTATATGGTAGTCACCGTTGAATACTTCTGTGTACATTGATATATCTTGTTTGTTATTGTTGTTTGTTATTATTATATAAATTAATATATAAAAATATTTACAATCAATTTTATATTATACTATATACTACTACACTAGCACGTTCGCGCATTCACACATTAGTTATTGAATTCAACTATAGCCAAACCCCATGAATAAAAATAATGAAGACTTAAAAGTCATTCCATATACCGCAACTTCATTGTCTGTTGTAGGTCGCTTTATATTTATGTTTTTGTTATATAAAAATAAAAGTACGAATAGTTTATCTCTCATTTTTTGTATTTTAAGTATATTCTCGTCGGCTATGTGGATTTACTATAGTGCTCAGTCAAATGATACCCCCATGGTTGTACGAAGTTCAATAGAAATATCTTTACTTTCATTATCCGCTACATATATTATACACAATAAAGTTAAGCAACACTATGAGACGCTTCGCATCTTACCTTCTTAAACCATGACGGATAGTGTTGTGTCGTGTCGTGTCGTGTCGCCTCAGTTAATCCGAATCCGAGTGATACAATGGGTCACCACTGCAATCCGTCGTAGCGGATGACACCGATTCTCTACGACCATATTTCATCTCCATCTCCTGCAGTCTCATTTCTTCCATATAGTTGAAAAGTGTCGAGCTCATCGACTCCTCCTCACCATCATCAACATCTGATGCCGTTTCCGGTGTTTCAGGTAATAAGCGTGGCGTGTTTGGATTGCCGTGCTGCCGCTGTTCTCTCGGCGATGACGGCACCGACACAGGTGTCATTGGAGCACGCACCTCTTCCATGTAAGCCCCCAACTGTGTGCGCGTTTCGCTTTGCGCGGTTTCAAGTTGCTCCAAACGCCTTTTCAACCTGTCATTTTCCTGCGAAAGCGTGTTAGCATATTTGCGCGACTCACCGTGGCTGTTCCTTTCTTCGATCAAAGCGATTCCCATCTCGGATAACTCTATTCGCATCTCCTGTAAATTCTTTGTCATGAGACAAATGTGGCTTTCCGCCTCAGCTCTCGCGCATTTCTCTTTTTCCAACTCGCACAAAGCTTCCTTGTGTTTTTCACGATACAAAGTGCTCTCCGCAACATACTTATCAATAAAATACTTTGCGCGGTCTTGTTGTGTTTCTGTGAAACGTATATGGCTCTCCAGGTCCAAAATCTTTCCCTTCAACCCGTGGAGGTAATCCCAACTTACCTGAACAGGACCAAAACCCATTCGAAGCTCTTCCATTGGCGATATTTCGCCGGTTATTAACGGCACCTGCGCCGTCTGAGTTCCCTTCGATGCTTCTGATTCTCCTGACATTTGATTTGATGTTTCCTTTTAACTTCTCGATTTCTCTATATTTCATTTATATGAATAAAAATATTTCAATTTTCTACTCTGGAAAACTCTTAATAAAACTCATATCCTGAAATGGTCGGATTCCAGTATCCACAAATATTAAACACTTCTTTGTCATAGTCAAAAGCAAGTGTTACATATGTTTGAGACACATCCGTAGTAGGAAATACTTCATGTAGTCTTTCGCGCATTTTTGGTGACATCTCATCCGGTTGGAAATTTACTAAACAATGTTCTAGTGTACATGTCTCTACATATATTTTCTTTTCATTCACCTTCATATATATACCGCGGTTTGTTTTGGTTTTGGGATCGATGGGTGATGCGAGTGTAGACATTATTTGAGATGATGGGTAGTTAGATGACTGTTGTTTGTTTGAGTACTTTTTATAAGCAGTTTATGTTTATATATTTTACACAATATATATTTCAATTTTATGTTGTTGGATCTTTGTTGGATGTTTGTCGCGTAAAAAAAGTGTTAGTATTATTACACATATGCTAACAAACTTACCTTAAACGAGTCTTAGCACGGCACAGCACAGCATTTAGAGAGGGGCATCTTAGTACCCGTACAGTTCTTCGTTCGACGGCACAATCGAGCTCGAAATGGAAACGCGAGGCAATCGGTTGTTCGCGACATTTTGCATTTCCAATCGTGGGCGTGGTTCTTCTTCTTCGTGGACAATACCTGCTTCAATTGCGGCTTTCAGTGGATTTTCGGTAATCCCCTTGATGCCTACAATGTTGTCAATGACTCGCTGCGCCTCTTCCAAGTTATCGCGAATCCACTTTTTCGCAATTTCAGCATGTCTCGCTTGATCCACAGCTTCGTTCTTCTCAATTTCTTTCACAAGAGCATTGTAGTTGCGTGTCATCAGTCTACGCAAATCGCCCATTTCTTCTCCCATTTCTTTCTCATGTCGTTTTTCAGTGCGCTCAACCACTTTCACCATCTCCAACCATCCACGCGTTGCTTCTTTCACCACATTCAACTCGCGCTCATCTACGTTCGCTTGCATATTCTTCGTTTCTTTTCGATTCTCTGTTTTCTATTTACACGATTAAAATCATTTCAATTTTCCGTATACCAATATGCCGAAATTAATTCGAAACAATTCTTAATGATTTTTACGTTGACATCTTAGACACTCGCATTTGTGTGTACGAAGTCTATTTATCTGACGTGTATATACGTCTCCCTCCTCATTTTCTTCATTAAACTTAATACAACAACAGTATAATATGGCTGATAATATTACTGCTATCCATAAAAACCCACCAACTGCTTCTACGGTGAAGGATGACATTATTTTATTTTGATGTGCTAATGATTACAGATTTGTGTTTATATTGTATATAGAGGCACAAATGATTTCAATTTTATGCATTTCCATAGAAAAAAAGTGTTAGTAATAATAATACACATTCATACTTTACTTACCTGGTGTTATACTTACCTGGTGTTATACTTACCTGATTTAGTAATCATCGCTCTGGAGGAAGTAGTTTTCGTTGTTGTACCAGGGTCTTGGGTCGGGAAGAATCGCAACCTTGGTTCCGCGCGCGGCTGTTTGTTTCAGGTTTGCATTCAAGCGCTTCCACTTTGCAGCATCGCGCTTCTTGGCTTTGCGCGCTTCGTCTTCCGTCCTGGCCACCACCTGTTGCCGGTTCATCTTCTTCGGGTGGTTGATCTGTGCGCGACCCACGTAAAGCACCTCCTCCGTAGCATTTTCGCGGTTGGTGTTAATCGTGATTTTGAACGGTACGAACTTTGCGGCGTCCTTCTTGCGCTGCTGCTTCTCGCGTCTGGCCTTCGCCGCAGATGCAGCAGCAACCGCCTTCTTCTTGGCGCAGATGATGCCGCCGTTCACCGGTGCCGCAACCTCTGGTATGGCGACGGTTTCGGTAGCGTCATTGTCGTCGCTGTCGTTGTCGTCGTCGCTGTCATTGTCGTCGCTGTCATTGTCGTCGCTGTCATTGTTGCCGCCGTCATTGTTGCCGCCGTCATTGTCGTCGTCATTGTCGTCATTGCCGTCGCTGTCATTGTCGTCGTCGCTGTAGCAGTCGCTGCATTCAAGGTCATTGCACCCCATACATTTTTCAGATACATGGCCACCAGCTACCCATTCATCCCAAGGGATTTCGCGGGGGTCCTCGTTGTCCCTGGGTTCGCCATCGACGTCACGCATGTTTTCCTGCAGGCGTTCTTGTTCTGCTGCCGCTGCCGCTGCCGCTTCTTCTGCTTCGCGACATTCACGCTCATAATTGTACTCACGTGGGTAGTAGCCAAATACGTCGCAGTAGCTGCTGTCGTAACTGTCACTGTCGCCGTCGCCGTCGGAACCATCGCGGATGCTGAAGCCGTCTTCTTCCCTCATTCCCAATCTTCGTCCGCGTTCTTCTGCTCCGCGAGCTTGACGAGCTTCGCAAGCTTCGCGTATGTCGTAGTCTTTCTCTTCCGCCGGATCAGATTCGTCGTAGCAGCCACCAAATGCGCCGCGAATTTGGGGCGCAGAGCCACTCTCCTCTTCCTCGCCAGAAGTAGCAGGCGATTTCTCATACCAAGCACGGTCATCAACACGGTCATTGATGGCTGCTGCGTCTTCATGTCGCTTCTGCGTCCCTCTGGTAATGCAACCCCACTCATCTTGACAACTCGAAGCGTGTTGCTCGCGCAACTTTTCAAATTCTTTCCTAAAATCGAACTGTTTCAAGTTGAAGGAACCGCCACGAGGAAGCTCTACAACCGTAACGAGAGGTGAATTGATGTCGACAGAGTGGTGATATGGAGAACCTTGACCGGCCATTTCTGAGTAGTGCTCCTGTAGTGTTATCTCTGCGTTGCGAAATGTTACTGCGGCACGCGTTTGAAGTTTCTTCAACTGTTTTTTGCGCGTGAGGTACTCGCGTTTGATGTCTGTGCGCATCTTTCGCAACATTTCTTGGCCATCGTACGCTTCTTTGAGATTCAGTTTCAGCCGGTACTCTCGTTCTTTGCTCTCGAATTGTTCCTGTACACATGGGTTATTAAAACGAGCAAATCCAAACTCACTTCTTTCATTCCCAACGATGAGAGCATACATTTGCTCAGGTGTCATTTCAGCGCTGCTAGTATTTCCAGACATTGATGCTTTCGTTCTTCTTTGCCTTTTCGCTGTATTCTATTTATTGGACTATTTTCGTTTCAATTTTCCGTTTCAAGAAAATAGAAAATAGAAAATAGAATTTTATATATGTTAGAATTTTATATATGTACAAAAATATTTAAATTTTTAACTTGTATATGTATAAACGAACTAGTATTGTCATCATTTAACACAACATGAAAAACTATACAAGTTTGGGTTCTAGTCCAAATACCAGCTATATGCAGTTTAATGATAGTGGGAACATGAGTGGAAGCGGAAGCGGAAGTCCAGGAAGTCTCGGGGGCTGGGCAGACAATACACCCTTTAAGAGATTCGATACATACATGACAAATGATATGAAACAGAAGAGTGACATTCATCAAAAATTACAAAGTTTGCCTATTAGCCAAAGTCCACCTGAAAATTATAAACATAGCCAGCGTAATGCACATAGCGCACATCAATTATACACGAGTGAAGATATTATTAATCTTAATAACAACAAATCGTTCCCAAATAGTCCGCGTCATGATGATGATATTTTAATCATTCTTCCTTTTTATATACCTATTATCGATATTGTTATTGCAAATAATCTTCATGTTGAAATCGTTGACCATAGTAGTAAAGGTGGCGCGGATAAAAATAATGTTATTTGTAGTGGAAAAATACGCAAATATCGTCTCAATGGAACTGTAAAAAACTACGACATTTTCGTTGAAATCGGTAATGAGAACGTTTATCACGTTAAAAAACGCGGCATTATGATGCGCGTACATGTAAAAGAAGAATTACGACGACTTATTATAAAAACAATGGTAAACTATGTTGCCGATGGAGGCGATATTGACCCCAAAAATAATTCCGCCGAAAACACTACTAGTGCTAGCGGAGGTGGCGGTGGAGGCGGCGGAGGTGCAAGTGCGGGTGCTAAGCGCGCATTCTCATGCTTTGGATGTTTTAAGTCCTGATATATATATATATATCAACCTATTTCGAAATATACATAAATACTATTTGTTATATTCATATAAGAATACAACAAACAAAAGCATACCATTATCAACATGAGTTACTCAAAAGAAGAACATGATATGGAAATATCTGAAGGTCTAGAAGGGGTTGAAATTATTGATGTTATCGATGTTATCGATATAGGTGGTGATGTTGGTAGGGGTGATCGCGTTGATGAGGTTGTAATTATAGACACTATCGAAGGGCGTGATACACATGAGACGCAACAGATGCGTGAGATTAATCGAAAATCGGATGAAAATGTAAACACATCAACATCAAAAGAATGTTGTTCTAGTTCTATGTATAACATAAATAATATCAACGTACATTATCGCGAAATAGAATTGACTATCAATGCTTCAACAGTAGAAGAAGTTATTTTTAAAAAACATCGCGTTCAAATTATTAATAAACATTCGCGCGCCTACGTTATGGAAGGTATTGTTACTGGTTACAAACTCGTCGGAGCTTCTTATGACCCCGATATTGTTCTCGATTTTGAAGATGGACGCAGTTTTTATAATGAGAATTTTGGATATCTTATGTTGTTTTATATTTAGGGTATAGGATTTAGGCTACAGTATACAGGTATTTATATTTTTTATTTGAATAATATATACAGTTATCAACGAAAATGTCCAGAATAACTCATACACAAAAAAGAGGAAAACATACTAGAAATAAAAGAGGTGGTAAGCAAAGTCAAGAAAAGATTAATATTAAACAGACGCTAGGTATTTTTCACAGAACACCCGATAGTTATGATCCCAAATCTAGAGGTTTAAAATTTTACTATACAGCATTGCTGGATATATATAATACATTTTGGAAAGGTCTTAATCTTAATGATAAGAAAAAGTTAATAAAAGACATTATTGGGGACAGAGGATATTTAGCAAAACTCAGGCACCCTTTACGAACACGCGTATACAATAATTTGGTTACCGATTTAGAAAATTTGAGGTTAATGAATGAAGAACTTGGGCGAGACGTAGTGTTGGGCGATTTTTCAGGGAAGACATTAAAAACTGTTAATAGTAGAAAAGGTGAAAAAGCTATAACATGCAGATATTTTAACTTTGAATACTGTCCGAGTTGCTCAAAGTTGGCTGATTTTTATAAAATTTCTAGTTCGAAAATAAATCATCGTGCGCTCAGTGATGCGGAGATTCGCGCCATTGAATTAATTGAATCCATTTATCGGGACCATGGAGACGCTGATGACGCTGATGACGCTGCAGTGCAGCGCGCTTTCAGGGAAATAAATTCTAGTGACTGGCGCGAAGAATACGGCATTTATAGTCCATCGAAGAAAAAATCACTTGAGGCGTCGGTTACTGAGCTTGAACGATCGCCATCGCCACGCTCAACTTCAAACGGTGGTAAATCTAGACGTCGATGTACCGTAAAAAAATATAAAAAATAAGAGAATAATTATTGCGTGAACGCGAGTGATAATACTACTATATTTATTTAGAACTAATAACGGATTATTATATTATATTATATAAGTTATGATTTTTTATTTATATAATATATATTGAGTATTGCGGAATGGGAAAAGCTCGTAGTAGTCGAAGAATGAGAAACTGTAAGAGTAGAACTAAGAAAGTGGGAGGGGGTTGTTGGGGGATGGAAGTTGTTTAAATTGTTCAGATGAAAAAAAAGAGTTTAAAAGACTTAAGTATGAGAGGGTGGGTTATCCTAACGAAATGCGAGATTTTCTCGAACATCTTAGTGTTGAGAAAAAATATTTGCTTTATAATGAGCTTAATGATAGTGAGGATAAACCCATGTTTATTGGAAGACTCGCTGACATTTATAAAACTGAAGAAGGCATTCCTATCGAGATTGATGGACCGATAAAAGCACGGATTATTACGGTAATGAAAGATGAAGCCGAAGCCCAACCCTTAGCAAAACAACCGCAGGCATTCAGTGCTGCATTTAAACAACAAGCACCACCAGCACCTGCACAACCATCAGCGCCCACAACAGGTAGAGAATATGTTAAAGCACTTGATCCATCAACTGGTATAATCGGTATGAGTCGTGGTCCAAAGGAACCGGGAGGAGGATTTAAGAAGTTCGGTGTGCCCACTTCCCCAAGCGGCGGTAAATCTAGGCGTCGGCATCGTCGCGGGCGTACTCTTCATAAAAGAAGAAAGTCAAGTAAAGTTCGTAAAACGAGACGTACTCATACTCGTAGGTAATATTAGTAGTCGATATACTTGATAATTATAAATGATTATAAATGATTATAAACTATTTTATAGGTTATTATATTATATAAACTATGATTTTTTATTTATATAATATATACCATATATTTTAGTGTTTAAATGAAAACAAAGCTTACTGCAACAAGCAGTTCAACTAAAAAAAACAAACGCACTATGTCCGGTGGAAAAGGAATAATTAGCACATATACAAGAAGATTTAAAGACCGTTATAAGAAATTTATTGGTATTAGCGACAGTGACGACACTAAAAAAATTAAAAAGTTAGAGGCATGGGGAGGTTTAACAGGAATTTATAAGTTTTTAAAGGTAGATGAAAAAAAATATAAGAATGCAACTGGTGACGAACTATCAGCATTAGAAAAAATGAAAGAAAATATAAATAACACTTCTAACTCATCTAATAAAGATGGATACCTTAGCGCAATTGAATGTTTAGAGAAAAATGGTGACAATATTTTATTAAACGAAAAGTGTGTTTCTTATAATGTTTTCGTAAATGGTGGCGAGGCCGATGATGAGGTTGGGGATGCTGCTTCCAGCGATACTACAAATAATGGTAATACTGGTACTGCTGTTGCCGCGGAAGATGCTGCTACTGAGGCTGGTGATGTGGAAGATGCTGCTGCTCCAGCTGTTGCTGAGGCTGCTGATGCGAAAGATGCTACTGAGGCTACTGAGGCTGGTGATGTGGAAGATGCTACTGATGCGAAAGATGCTGCTCCAGCTGTTGCCGCGGATGATGATGATACTGAGGCTACTGATGCGAAAGATGCTGCTGCTCAGGTTGTTGCAGATGATGATGATACTCTCGATGCTGAGACAAATGCCGCGGTTACTAATACATTAGAGGAACCGGGTAGTGTTTATAAAGGTGGCTCTAAACGCAGACCAAAATCCAGTCGTCGGGTTAAGTTCAGCAAATCAAAAAAGGGTCGTACTACTCGTCGCCTAATCAGAAAACACAGAAGGTAAATTATGTAAAATTTTGTTTATATTGTATTGTATTGTATTGTATATTTAGTATAAACAAAATATAAAATTGAACACAATGTCCTACATATAATATGACATAATATACATCAAACGCTCAACGCTCAACGCTCAACGCTCAACGCTCAACAATCACCACCCATAAGCACAAATTAGAGATGGCCGATAAGCAAATCGATTCTGTAGCGGTTGTTCCGGTTGCTACACCGGGTAATAAATTAACCAGCACCGACAATGAAAAATATCAAATGGTCCCTATCCCGCCCGGATTGTTACAATATCATGTTCGTAAAGAAACTGTCATTGCGATGGTGGATGCCGAAATCGTATCGCTAAAGGCATCGTGTACTAACTATAAGAAAAATTATGAACTAGAGTGTCACACCAAAGAGAATTTAATGCGTCTTATCCCGAAAACGCCAATGGGTGTGAAAAATAAGCATGTATGGAAAATAGTACTTGTTATAAAATCAGTCACCGAAAATAAGATTTGTTTGAAAGGGGCTCTCATAAATCACGCAACTGGAGAGCTGGCCCTGTTATCAAGTATCAATACCGCCATCCAAGCTGAGTATAAATATCGCACAATTCAATCCCACGATGACGAGTATAAAATTTGTCAGTGTAAAATGATTGCCCCTTTGCTGTTTTGGGAGGAGCTTAAAAATAGGTTGACAAATTGATGCACGCGAACAACGATGCGCAATATAAAAAAAGTGTTAGCATATGACACAATACACATACATATACATATTTTTATATTTTGCTATATACGTAGATTATATACTTACCTCTTGTACCTACTTACCTGTGGTCGCGGATATGGTCGCCAATGTGGTCGTGTGTGTGTGCAGTCGCCGTTTAGTCATCCCCGCAGCACCACGGCAACATACTCTGGTTGTCGCATCTCGCAATGAAGTCGAATTCGGCGCTCGTGGTAAGTCTTGACGCCACACTCTCCTGTGCAGTCTCGCGAATTTTTTCCGCCTCGTGCTCTTTAACCAATTTCTCGTGTTCAGCATCGCCGATTCTGTACTCGTATTCTTCCACAAGTGCATTGAACTCAATTTCCCTATACAATGCCTTCATGAACTCCTCCATATACTCGACAACAGACACGTTATTGAAGTCCTCCGCAATGCAGCGACTCATTCTCCCAATCGTTTCAAACGTGTTTTCAAGAGTTTCGAATGGAGTCGTATGGTACTCCGGTGCCGGCAGAATATCCGGGATAATAGAACGAATCCACTCTGAATTAGGAGTCGCGCGTACTCTCGCTTGCTCATCTTTCAGTTCCTGCAGCGCTTCGTAGATTTGAAATGCGTTCTCTGACCAGAAATCCTGCAGAGTTCGGGTATGATGTGCATGCGTGTGACACGATGAATTGATGAATCGCTCCCACTCAATTTTCAGTTTAAATGAAGTACTGAGTTCCGGCAACATTTTTCGACAGTTACGCCCCATGGGTTTCGAGGAACTCCATTGTGTGAAACGCGTCAACCTGTATTGGCCATCATTTGCGAGTTTGGTGTATCGGTTGTCTTGCGTGGGGTCCGGCGTTGGGTTCCACGACTCGTGGTATACGAATGCGCCACGGAATTGTGCGTATTTGCTAGGGATTTGAGTAATATACCCATGACCATAGCTGTAGGATACTGTCGCGGGTCGTGCAAGGGGTTCGTCATTTGTGTCGCTGTCGCTGCCGCTGTCGCTGTTATAGCCTGGTCCAAAGTCAAGACGAGTAGTTTGGTGGTTGGTAGAATTGGCGGTGGCGGTGGCGGTGGCGGCGGCGGCGGTGGCGGCGGTGGCGGTCGCGGGAACTGTTTCCTTGATAATTCTCCATGCGTCATACTCATTGGGCGCGATTTCGCCATTTTCCAAGAAATACCTGAGAGGGTCAGTAACATCGATACCGAGATAAGGTGCACCTGTTTCGTCACCGTCCGCGATATCACTTGTGGTTTTCACATAGAAGAATTCGTCATCAACCTCGCAACAATATGTAAGGTCTGCGTTTTCGGCTTGGGCTTGATTCTGCGGCCAATATCCGTAGAAGGTTGTAGGGTTTTGTCCTTGATTCGCCATAATTGGTTTTCTTTGTGCTTTGTGTTCGTCACTATATTCTATTTAAAGGAATAAAAGTATTTCAATTTCTTGTATTCGGTAAATAAAAAATACCACACAAATACAAATATAAATATAAATATAAATACATCGTTTTTATATTAGACATATATACACCTATACACCTATATACACATACTACCATGGAAGACACAATAATAAACCCAAATGGTCTTTGTAGCGGAAGTAAAACAAAGCCTACATTTTGGATTAGTCGCCCACATGAAGGACCCGAACAGTTCGAGTTTAATATAGAAAGCGTAGAGTTTAGTGACGGAATAACTCGGTTCATATGTAAATCGGAAATAGTTCCTAAAGATTATTGGCCAAGAGTAGTGTATATTTGTAACTTTATAACAGGAGAATATGAACAAGTGGGTAGTTACGAAATAAAGGAAGGATACGTATTTATTGAACCCAATTTGTAGCGGCGGTAGCCGTGATACATAGTTAGTTATTTTAGCAATTATTTTTTCGTACTTTTATCTTACATACACCCATTATATTTTATGGAATTATGAATAAACATTTTAGGGAATTATAAAAATTAAATATTTACATAATTTATAACAAACCATTTTATTGAATTATGGCGGCAGCTGCAGGACGTGATGATAAACATAAGATTGAAGTAAGAACCAGTGGTATGAGTATTCACTTTAAACAACAAGGTTCCCCTGCAATTATCGTAACCTTTACACGAGTTGAAGAAGGTACATACAAACTTACGTTTGAAGAATTGTTGAAAAATAAAGGAGGTGAAGTAACTGGAAGAAACGATTTACTTTACCGTAATACAGATCCGGCAGATTCAGGTCCTGTATACCATGGCCAATGTATAATTGTGCGTGAAGATTTACATATCACAGAACAAACGGCACGAGAAATATGGAAGTATTTATCACCAAGTACGCCATTTATGAATGGTGGTGATGGACCTGTTGCTGAATTAACTATTTTTTATCAAAATGGTGTAAAAGCTGTGATTCACTATTTAGAAAGAATTGCCGAATCATTACATGCTCAAAGAATGAGAGAAGCAGCGAAAGCTTTAAAAGCTTCCAAAGCTTCCAAAGCCAAGGCCTCCAAAGCCAAGGGCTCTAAAGGTCGTAGTCCTAGTGGCTCACCGAAAGGTAGTGACTCGCCGAAAGGTATGGGCGGCGGTTCGCGTAAATACAAGAAATCCAAGCGCGTCTTGCGTAGAAAGTCACGCGCTACAAGACGCCGTTAAATCGTGTGAAAGTGATATATAATAATTATATTAATATTTTACAAATATCTTAATATTTGACAAATATCTTATTTAGGAATAAATATCCATTGTTTGTTACATGTCGTGGCGAATATTGCAAACCTGGTTCTATACAGCGGGAGCGGTGGTTGTAGTAGTTGTGGTGGCGTCAGGGACGGGAACCCACCAAGCAGGAGCGCTGCGCCTTTTTGCCCAACTAGCGATGCGTCGTTTTTCCGGTGACATATAGTATGCCTGATATGATTTGACGGCATCGCCCTCCTGGTCTTTGTATTCATCCGGCATCGCCAGCGCAAAAGGTGTGATGCCGCGCGACTCGGGAGACGGGAACTTCTCATCGGCGGGAATATTGGCGCGAAGTATTTGCGCGACTTTGTACGACTTGTGTATTTTCGTTTCAGGGTGTTCATACCTGTATTTCCATTCTTCGTGGAGAGCGTCGACCAAGTCAAGTGTCCAGATGAAATTCGCGCGCGAGGCGCGGCACCAGATTGTGACAGGATGATTCTTGTGCGCAAGTTTGTAAATGGAGTTGGCGATAGACTCAGAGAGCTCCGACTCAAGGATGCGCATTGCGGTCGAAAGCATTTGAACGGCTTCAAGCAGAATTTTGTTCACATGCTTGTCCATCATTTGTTCGGCGGCTCTTGCAGGGTCAAGTGATAGAATAAACAGATTCATTTCGGGATGTTGGTGTTGATGTTGGTGTTGATGTTGATGTCGATGTTGATGCGTAACGATATTCGTTTCTCTCTTTTACTACTACACAATTATATGATTAAATTCATTTCAATTTCCTTGTTGGCGAAATATCGCAGATAATAAAATTGAAATGAATAAATACGACTAATTCTAATACAGTACACAATCAAAAACAGTTTCGTCTCATCTCGTCTCATCCCATCAAAATGTCGTTTCCTTCATTCGATAAGTATTGCGGCTCCGGGTCCAGCTCCGCTACCGTTACCTCTCCCGTTCCTAATATTGAGACTATGCGCCGCCGTCGCAGAGAGAGTATTGCGGATTCTCAATACATGTTGCGTGTAAGAGAAATGGAGAAAATCCGAGATGCTCGCAGGCGTTCGCAGGCGACAATGGGTGGCGGTGGTGGTGCAGAGGGTGGCGCAGAGGGTGACGCGGAGGACCAGCCCAAAATAAGTTCTCGTATGAAAGCGTGCGAAATCACCGGCGAAGAGTTCATGATTGTATGCGAAGAGCTATGGATTGACTTCAAAACCTGGGTCGATCATCACGAAAATTTGAGCAGCTCCATCAGCAAGGCACGCGCCGCTATCGCAAGTACCTGGATTTACATTTGTTTCACGTTAGGGTTTCTTATATGGTTTCGCTGGTACATTGGTGCAGGAAAAGACGCGTGTTCGTTCGGATTCGGATACGGTGTCTTCAGTTTTGTGTGCGAAATCTTGCGCCATTTAGGTGAAGCCGCTGTCGCTTTC
>Ga0114977_10001878_pt1 | contig 13782 bp, 14 predicted proteins | sample S_130805_MF_Meta_FD_87026 | JGI IMG/M metagenome (GOLD analysis project Ga0114977, IMG submission 87026) | Freshwater microbial communities from Lake Simoncouche, Canada to study carbon cycling - S_130805_MF_MetaG | ecosystem: Environmental > Aquatic > Freshwater > Lake | place: Lake...
ATTGACGAGTGCCCACCGAATAGCTCAAAAGCAGCTTCGCCCCCTGGAATGTCAAACAGACACATCAACCGCTCACCCCAAGGCAGGATGCAACGGGCATAGGGAACGGCTGAACTACCCGTACCGCCCCCAAAGTCTATAGGCTCAACCTCTGCTTGACTTTCGGGGTAGGGTATCAGAATCACCCCTGCAACGCCTGCAACATCCTGTGAGAAGCGAAGATAACGCAACCGCTCTGCATACGTGCCGTCATCAGCCACCGCCGCCATTATGTGAATAGTGCGGTCAGTCCCCAAGCAAGCCGCTAATTTGTCTTGTCCAGGGGCAAACTCGGTTGTAGCCGCTGCGTTGGGTGATATTGTGAACTCACTCCCCCCAAAGGCTTGGGAAGGCGTGAGGGCGCGGGATGCAACGATACTGCCCTGCGTACCCGCCCCAACGATTTCAATCCATAGAGCCAATACGCTACCATCATCGCAGGCAATCAGGTTAGGGCTCCACTCCTCATCAGCCGTGGGGTCACTCTCAACAAGTGTCCACGACCCACCTTCATCCGACGAATACCAATGATAAAAGCTGCTACTTCCACCACCGTTATCATGGGCAACAATAAGTGTCATAAACCCGTTGTGCCAAACGCACTGGATACTGTAAGGCACCCCATCTGCAATCGGGATGCGCGCCCCGGTATCCGAGGTTTCAAGCGTCCAAGTGCTGCCGTTATCGTCTGAATAGGCCATGCCCACTGCATAGAACTGCGCCCCACCTGCATAAGCCACGATGTTGCTGAACAACATCAGCACCCGCCCCGATGGCAGCTGCACCAAGCAAGGGCAGGTTGGGGGCTGACTTCCTACTGTGTCATCCTCGGATACTGCCGATTGAAGCCAGAAATAGGCATCTTGTGCACTCCATGTGTAGGCTGCCCCTGTCCACCGCCCAAAGGACGGATCAAAGCCGCCCGTTTCAGCAGAATACCGCACGCATCCTATATAATCCGTCCCCCCGCTGCTATGCTCAAACGCAACCAGAACATCGCCCGATTGAAGGCGTATCCCGTGGGGCTTCGTGGGCGTGCCAATCCCAGGATAGGTGCCCGTGTTCAGGGTGGCAGCGCTGCTCAATTTGTGCCAGTCTGAAGCCACGGTGAAGGGCAGCCAGCCCCGATCCGTGGTGCCTGATAGCCCTGCTTCCCCATGCCAGGCCATCCGTGCCGCCGTGGGGCCGGGCTGCCCTGCCGATCCTGTTCTAAGACAAGTCAGCGTCACCGTTTCCCCCGCCCATGCCGCGCCCGCCTGATCCACGCTCATGCTACTATTGGCGTTATTGGCTGTGCTTCCGGGTTCAGTAGAGCCGGTGGTAATCGTAGAAGTCGCCCTTTCCGCAGGGCAGAACAGCGGATCAGAGACAATTACGCCGTAGATATAGGCAGGTACCTCACGACTCACGTTGACCTCCGGTAGACAGGTGTAACGCCCCGCCCGCGTTCCGTCATGGTAGCAGTCCTCAAAGGCCCTGGGCGTGCCAACGAATCAACGAAAACGCGCGCCATCGTCTGATGCCCCAACCGCAGATTTACCTCTGTGGATTGGGCCCCTACGCCCGAATTCAGATCCCGAACGCCCGCCTCACCCCCTGCGCTCTCAACGCCGCGCCGCGTCAAGATGCCCTCGCCATCCTCCGCAGAAACGAGCCGCGCATCGGGCATAGTAGGCAAGGCAGGCAACCCCGATCCCGCGCCCACGTCGCCCCCGATGATACCGCCCGAACGGAAAGACGGCGGCTTAGATGCTGCAATCTTGGCAATCTCCAACCCGCCTGTAGCCACGGCAAGGACAAGTGCTGCGCCTGTCAATGGGAAGGGCGTGGCAAGGGCGACTAAAACCGCCTGTGCCGCCTGCACCGTGGCAGAAGCAATAGCTCCGGCTTTATGTATCTTGAAGGCTTCCTTTTCTGAAATCTTCGTGTGCTCCACAATCAGATCCAGTGCCCCCGCAACCACATCCGTATAGCCCTGCACAAGTGCCGCTTGCGATTGAGCAAGATCCTGCCGAATCTTCAGACTTTCTTCGGCAGACTTCGCCTCATATTGAAGCTGCGCATCAACCGCCTTCTTGTGTGCTTCCACCTGTGCATCAAATTGCGCCTGCTTTTTTGCGTCATTGGCTGCCATGATCGCTTCGCGCTGTTCCTGGGCGTTGGCCTCAATGGCAGTGACAGCCGCTTCATAGTCAACAGCAAGCGTCTCACGCGCAGAGTAATTGCCTTCAAGTGCAACGTATTCAGTCTCAAACTGCTTCTTTAGTGCATCTGCTTGGGTGCGGGTTGCGATATTGATAGCGCCCAGTTCACCATCACGACGCTTGATGATAGCATTCAGAGCATCTTCTTCAGCCTTCTGGAAAGCATCAGACGCAGTTGCAAACTGATTAGCATTGGCAGTTGCAAGGGCGTTTTGTTCAGTCATGAGGGCGTTGACTTTCGCCAGCCAATCAGAATGCGATTGCAGCCCCTTCGTGCGCTTATGTTCGGCGTTAGCTGCCTCAATCTGTGCATCCCGCGTCTTGACTACAATATCGTTGTGCTTGCCTTCAATGTCATTTAGCTTTTCAATCTTTACATTTGCTTCATTGATAGCGGACGTATAACCGCCATAGTAATCAATGGCAGTTGACAAGACATCAGGAAGCACGCTCAACTGCATTAGACGGGTACGGGCAGCCCCAATCTCTTTGCCTGCTGCTTCTCTTTCCTTCTCCTGTGCCTTAGCAAAATCCTCAACTGATTGCTCTGCTTGGTCCTGAATATCAATAAGTTTCCGTTGCTCGTTTGACATCCCGGTAGTAGCAGCCGAAGCATTCAATAGCGCCGTTTCAAGGCCACGATTGGCGCTATCCAAATCGTGAACGTGCGCTGCCAAGAACTGCGCCCGTGCATCTGCCTCAGCAGACTCACGCGCCATGACCGCAAGCGCCCCGCCAATCGGCAACAATGCCGCAAGCAAGACCCCCAATGCCGCTGTAGCCACGGCACCACTCACGCCAAGGGCAGCCAACGCCTCAACGCCCACCTCCCCAATATCGGCAACATCTGCAATCGCACGGGCAGCCCCACCGCTCCCTTGCGAAAGAAGGTCCATTCCCCCTGCAAGTTTGGCCGTCTTACTGCCTGCCTCACCAAAGACGTTGCCCATCTTGCCCGCAGACTTTGACGCCCCATCCTGATAGACGCTGGTTTTCTTTGCGGTGCCATTGAGCTTATCGAGCATTGCGTCAAAGTTTTTCGACGTTGCCGATGCCTTGCCCTCTGCCAAGGTCAGCCGGTCGATCTGCTTGCTATTGCCTGCAAAACCTACCTCTAACTTGCGTAATTGCGATTCAAGGGCAGCGGCTTCCTTGGCTGCCTTCTTCTCCTCCGCCGTCAACCGGTCAAGAGGTGCAGATCCCTTGGCGGCTGCTGCATTGAGCCGATCAAGGGCTTCAGTGGCACGGATTACCTGTGAGTCAAGGTCGGAAGTATCAACCTCATAAACGATTTTGACCGGTTCAATAGCCACGGTAATCCTCCTTGACTTTCAATGATAGCCTATCCATTTCAGCGGCGCGACGCCGGTTTTCGGCTTGCACGTAGCTTTGTTCTGCACTGGCAAGCTTTTTGGGGTCTGCATTGTCGATGCGGTAATGCGCAATCATGCTAAGCCGCTCATCAGCATCAATCGCCATAAACGCCGCGAATGTCAACCCGTGCCAGTGTGCAACCCTTCGCAAGTCAAGGTCACCACGCGCACGGGTCAGGAGTTTTTTATCTCAACCGCAATCTCATCTTCTGACGGGGTGCGGCTCACCATATCAGCAATAACGCCGGATGCTGTGACGATTTTCGTGATCACGCTTGGGGGCAGTTTCAGCACCCCCATAAGATAATCCGCCATTGCCCGCCCATACTCCGCCTGATTGTCGCCCGTCCACTTGGGCAACCCAGGGGGCCGCATGGAGGGGATGCACAGGCCGATTACGGCAGACAGACTACGAACCTCACCGTCATTGTCGCTAAGGAAGCGTCGTGCTTCCCAACATACAACCGGCGATATTGGAACGCTGATAGCGTGCTCAACGCCTGCAATCTTGATGGCGCTTGGCATTAGGTGGGCCCTGTACCGGTGACAGTACCATAGCACAACCAATCAACAGAAATCTTGGTAAGGTCTGTTGCAACGCCGAGTTTTTCCTTGAAGATCACCTTTTCATACGTGGTCACCATATCCCCACCGATTTCAGAGGCACCGATCAGGGTAACTTTCATGGTCACCGCATAGCGTTGAATGTAGGGGAAACCTACCTTTCCGGTGCTTTCATTGGCCCATGCTTGACGCCCGTTGATCACGTCAAGAAAGGCCGTTGCAAGGCCGTTGTTTTCAGAGATGAAGGGCACAGACATACTGCCGGTGCGGGCATCGGGATTCTCGCCGTCGACCATCGCCTGCACAATGCCACGACTCTTAGCCACCACTTCAGTAGGTTTCTCGCGGTTATCCGCGAAATCATCGCCACCCATCTGCAACAGGAATGTCAGGCCCGAAGCGCCGATCAGTTCAATGCGCAGGTTTCTGGCGTTCTGTGGGATCAGTGCTTCTTGGGACATATCAGCCTCTCTCGGTCAGGGGTACGGAGGCGGCAACCGCCCCCAAGGATTGAATCAGTTTAGGGGTCAAGGGTGGCAGGATCGCCTCAACGATCTTCTCCACTTCGCGAACCTTGGTGCCCGTCCGGTGGACGAAGGGCACATAATGAACCGCGTTGCCGATGCTCACAGATAGCCTGTTTTTGGTAGGCTGTACAGCCGAGCGTTTCCACCCAGCAAACGATCCGCCTGTGGGCTTCACCCACCCTGTCCATTCGCCTTGAATTGTAGACAGCACTTTATCAGCATGGCCATCAAGGACGCGGGAGATACCTGCCCTTGTATCGGCAACAATGGCAGAGGGGGTCCGGATTTTCGACATCACGATAACGGGCATCATCGCCCCGCATCGGGCGACACCCGGCTTGTGGTTTCCCAAAACTCACAGAGGATAAACACATCGGTATCAAGGAAGCCCTTGACGTTTTCAGTAGGTTCTCCGGTACGTTCCCATTGAACCATGATTGCAGTGGGGATAGCAAATCCACGGTCGCGCACGCGCATCTTTACAAAATGGCGATCCTTGGCAAACCGTAACATATCCTCCGGTGTCTGCTTTGGGGGCCGCTTGTTGCGTATGCGAATAGTGAAGCGGGTACGCAGATAATCCGCGCCTGCACGGTCAGAACGAAGGGGGATACTTTCACCCACCCGCACGTCAAAGGTGCGATCCCCTATCGCAGCCCCCTGGGTTTCAACGCCATCAAAGACGTGTGCGCTGTGTTTCCACCCGCCCAACGTCTCTATCTGCTCAACAAGCAGACGGCGCACATCCTCATCTAAAAAGGTGGGGGTGCTCACAGGATACCCCAAGGCCAACCGGAACTAATCTGCGCAATGGGGCTCCCCCCTACGCCGCGAACCGAAGTATCAATAACGCCGTCCCCATCAAGGTCATAAGACAGGATCGCCCCGGCTTTGATGCGGGTAACCTCTGCCTCCCATGCCCTTGCTTCAAGGTCATACAGATCGCCCTCTGTGGTGCGCAGATCGCGGAAGATCCGCCACAAGGTCAACGCCCGCAGCATATCAAACAGATCCAGGCTCACCACGCGGTCAGGAAGCCGCCCCATTTGTGTAAGGGAGCGGATAACCTCTGACCAACAGGAATCGAGCTTCGTCCAAGCGTATGTGTTCCATGTCGTCTCAACGCCGTCTATCGTGTACGTTGCCACCTGTGACAAACTCACATTGGTAGCAAGCAAATCATCTGGCGTTATTGTTGCATACAGCGGGATAGAGGCAAGGATAGCAGGGCGCGTGAATACGGGGATTGAACCGTCGGATAGGCTAAGTGCCCATACCTCACGCCACCCTGATCCGAGCGTCTGATTTACCGTGTCAGATGCGGTCAATGTATAGGATGCTGTTGCACCGTTTACACTAATCGCACCCGTAGTAACAATAACGCCGGCGGCGTTATACAGGGTATACGTACCATCTTCCACGGTCAACGCGCTATCAGCAGAGGAGTAAACCGTAAGGCTCACGTCCTGCTGAGATTGCTCCTTGATAATCAAGGACGGCGCGCGTTGGCTGCTTACAATCATGCGCTGGTGCCAATCAGAATGATCAGGTACGAAGCGGTAGAACCGGAGGGGTTGGTGATAGCGATCTTGTCACCGGTGCCCGCTGTGATTGCTGTTGCCTGTGGAGAGAACCAGAACAGCATCCCAGGAAGCGAGTTCCCTGCGGCTTTGGGCAGACTCATCGTATCGGTGGTGCCTGACAAAAGCCCCGTCCAACCATTGCTTGCCGACTTGCCGACTTGCAGGGTTTGGGTGGTGCTGTAGTTGATCAGCATGATCCCCTTGACCTTGGCAGGGGAAACCGTATTGCCGAGGCCATCGGTGAACCCACCCACAAGGTCAAGATCCTCGGTGGTACTTGCGGCAAGCGAGCGGAGGTCAGAGAAGGCGAGGTCTGCCTGGTTGAATCCGATGCCGTTGGCAAGCAGGATTTCAGTCAGTTGGCTACTGTGGGTTGCCTGTCCGGGGCCGCCATCGCCTGATTGCAGTACAGTGGCGACAAGCCCGACGTTGATCGTAGTCTTGAGAGAAGACATAAAGGCTCCTTATACGCTCACTATCCGCAACCCAAAGGATGCGCGGGTTTTGCGTATCGCAAGAAATTGTTGCCCCCACACCGTAGATGAAAGTTCCCATTCATCCACGTTTTTTGTAGGGCTTGCAGCATAGGAACGAGACAGGCTCTTACCCGTCTCGTTCCCTGCTGACTCTGAAGTAACAACCCCCGAAGCCGCAGCGGCAGAGGGGGTCAGCCCACCGATAGACCCACCCGTAAGACGGGCCCATTGGTGGGCTGCAAGGAGGGCGACAGCGGTAGGGCGAAGGGTGCCCCACCCGCTGATAGTCAGGCTTGCATCTGCCAAATCCACCCAGAAGCCATATGCATCCGTGCCGAGCGCATACAGCGCAGGACACAGGCGACGTAGGGCGTCCGTGGTGGTGGCAGGTGCGGCCATTAGCCGTGCACCGAGATGCCGCCGGTTTCAACAAGGGCGTTGAATACCCGGTTTTTCTTCAGTGTGGCCAACACATCAGCATCAACTTTCTGAACAGGCGAGATAGCCGCAGGGTTCCCACGGTCATCAGCCGATCCAAGTACCAACAGGGTTTTGCCTTTGGGGGCCCCGAAGTTCACACGGTCGCGCCCGTGATTGATGATTTCAGCCATAATCACTCCTGAAGGTCAATGTAACCAAGGATGTTGTTACCGACATCGGCCATGACAACGCCGCCATAGCTTGCGTACAGGTATTGGGTGTTGTTGAACCCAATCATCTGCAAGGGCAAAGGCGTGGTGCTCTGGGCGATATTGACCCGTACGCCGTCCTCGTCTTTCTTGTAGACGAAGATGGCTTGGGTGCCACCGGGGCCCGCGTCGTTCAGTTCGGGGGCGGGGCGGAACTTGCCGAGGGGGATACCTGCCGCGTTGTTTTCGGCGATGTACTTCAGCAATGTGTAATTGCTGGCGTTTGCCGTATCGACGGGGGTCCGGTTCAGGAAGGTGAACAGCTTGACAGACATGCGCACGTCGGTGGGCATGAAGGCCATATTGCTATTGTTCATTGGGTATTCAATGAGGGCGAAGATCTCCGCCATCATATCCAATGGATCGGCTGTGGGGCTAAACTGGGTTGCAACGACCTTTTTATCCAACCAGGGATAATTGAGGACGCCATACAGCCCATCAGCCGAAGAGCCGTTCCAGATCAGGCTATTCTGCAACTCTGCAATGGCGCGATTGGCTGCACGCACACCACGGTCAAGCAGGGAGAACCCTGCGAATTCTGCACTGTTCTGCTCAAAGATCGACCACTGGAAAGCATCAACCAGTTGGCGCACGGGGAATTGCTCCTCGCGCTGGGTGATGTTGATCCGGGGGGTGGGGCGTTGGCCGCCACGGAAGATCGACGCAGAACCACGCTCAAACGTGCGCCGTACGGTGTAGGTGCGCGCGCCGGGCTGTACCTCATTGCTGACGGTGAAAGCCTCTAAACCGGTCAGGGGGGGCAAGGGCTGTTCAAGGACACGGGCGATGATCTGATCAAGCTGACGTGCCAAGAACATGCCGCCGTTGACGCCGCCCGCAGGGGAAACGGAGTCAGAACGCCGTGCATTGCGGATAACGCTATCGCGCTGTGCTTGGGGCAGGGTAGCCAATAACGCCGTGAAGGCGCGTGCATTGGCATCCTGGCGGTACATATCGACGGCGGTTCCATCTTGACGGTGAATACCGTAGTGGCCGCTCTGGATATTGGCAGCGTCAATCAGGCGGTCAATGCCGAGTCCGGCACCAACCAGATCGCTTGCGGGAAGGTAGCTCATATTTACTCCGGTTGGATTAGGAGAGTTCGACAATGGCGAGGCCGGAGCCTGCCGAGCGGGATTGGATGGGTTGCCAAGAGGCACGGCTCAAAAGCAGGCGGGTAGCGGAGGAGTCGTTGTAGACTTTACCTTCGTTGGAACCTGCCAAAGTTTCGACGTACACCCGGTCAGAGGTGGTGGGGGATTGGCTGTTCTCAACGTAGATCTTGCCGGTCAACATGGCGATAAAGCCGCTATTGGGGGCATAAGCTGCGGTGGAACCTGCAATAACCGTAACCTCGGTGTCATTGCTGACCGTGGAGATACCGGCAAAGCATGTGTTGATGTCGGTCAGGGGCCCGGAAACCGTGTGGGCAATGGTCATATTGCCGGGGGTGGTTTGAGCGCCGATACCGGTGGTGAACGCCTTGCCTGCCACTTCGGCGGTGAGGGTGATGGTGCCAGCAACGGAGGATGCCGCCAAGACGGCATTTGCAGGCATCGCGTTGTTGATGTCAGTCACAAGGGCCGTGGTCAGGGTCGCCAAGTCGGTAGCTGCAACCACAGGAATATCGTACTGTTGCTCATCGACAACGATGGTCACCAAGTAGATCTTGCCGGAGGTATAGGCAACAGTCAGGGTATCGACCTGCGCCTGCAATTTGGCAGCATAGACCTCGCATCCCAGGGGGGTGCCTTCGTCGTTGCTGGTTTGCAGATTCACGCACACGCGCCCAAAGTTGACGACGGCGGCGGAGGCAGCAGCAACAGTCTCGGTGGTGGTGAGGTAGGCATCCGAATCGGACACGGTGAGGTCAATGTCAGGATCGACAGCAACAAGGGTGATGGTGTCAACCCCATCGGTTGAACCTACATACTTGCCACGAGCGTAGGGGTTGACGTTGAAGGCGTCAAGCAAGCCCTGCGCGATTGTAGCCTTGTTGGTGGTGGCGCTGACGTAGCTGATAGCCTCGCCGTCAACGCTGAAAATGTAGGTATGCCCGCTGCTTCCCGTGGCAACTAAAACCGTGTAGGTCTGAAGGGCCTGCGGATCGGAATTGACCAGGGTTTGCATACGGTTGAGGTAGTCGGAATCCACAGGCAGCCCAATAACGCCTAATGGGAGGCGGAGGGGAACCTGAAGGGCTTGAACAGAAATCGTCATAGAAGCCTCTCTTTAGCGGTTGGAAGCGTTGATCAGGGCCTTGCGGCTTGCCTGACTGGGGAAAACATAGTCGGTGGAATCCTTGCGGGTTTCAGCGGGGGGAGTCACAAGATCCTTGCCCATCTCACGATAGGGGTCAATCTCGCTATCCCGGCGCAGGGAGGCGCTGCGGCTGGCCTCATTGGCCAACCATGCGCGGTAGAAGTCGCTGGTTTCGTTGGGGTCAACCTTGGAGTCCATCTTCAGAACGATAGCTTTGGTCAAAGCTGCATTACCAAGGGCATCGGTGTTTTCAAGACCAGCCTGCGCGGCCATGCTGTCAAGACGGGTGCGGTTTTTGTGGTGCTTCATCACGGCTTCGTGGGCCTTGGCGAAATTGGCGCGGCGGCTGTCTGCACGGCGGCTGTCCATCTTTGGGGGCATCGCATCGGCAGGCATGACAGGCCCGGCTTCGGCGACCTTCTCGACAATAGCAGGGGCAGAAGCGAGGGTGTCCATCTCCACTTCAGCGGCTTCTTCGGCTTGAATGCCTGCAAGAATCGCAGTGAGGGCGGCATCTTCATCGGCAAGCGGCGCAGGGTCAATGCCCATTGCGCCCAAAATGGCAAGGATACGGGGAGATAGTTTCACAGGAGGCTCCTGGGGAGGGATTCTTGGATTGGTTGTCACGTCTGCGGCGTAGCCGTAGTCGTCGGAATCTTTGCGCACAAGCAGGCGAACATCTGATCCGCCCCGTGCTCTATCGGTCAAGGCGACGTGATTGCCTGCAAAGCGCGTTCTCTGGATCGCATCGTAGGCACCAAACTGGGGATCGTTGCCAGCAGTGTAGTCAAGATTGGTGTCATAAGACGGCGATACCTCAATCTTTCCAGCCCTGAAGGCGTCGATAATATCGCGCGTCATAAGCTGCAAATTCGCAATAACGCCTTCCCCATCTACCCACTCGGCTGATAACACAATGCCGTCAATGTGTTCTGCAACATTGTCAGGGTTGAGGGGGTAATCCGGGTGCTCATTGACGAGAGGCTTGCCCACCAATGATGCCAAGAACTTAGGGTCTTTCAGCGTCTCTTCAGGTACAAGCTCACGAATCACGCCATTATTGGTGCGATAGGTGAGTATGCCCGGCTTCGCAATCCGCGCCGGGATGCGCAGATAGCCTTCTTCGGTCGCTATTGCCCCTGCCATTGGCAGAGAGGCGCGATCCTGACGCCACGCTGGCCGCCCTGCGGAATCGCAGCGGGTAAGGCGCACAGGGGTAGAAGCAAGGCTCATGCAGAAAGGGTAGCGGGCCTATGCCAATCTGTCAAGCCGCACGCAATTTTGGTGGACAAATTGTCCGGGGTTGCTCATGTGGTGGACAAGTTGTCACTTGCGCTTGGCCGCCTCAATCTGCCCCACCAATTTGTTTGACCATGCCACGGCAGCATCGCCACCCCATAGGGCCCATGCAACCCGCCCCGGTGAGGGGAAGCCTTCTTCGCCGGGTTTGTAGCCCTGGCCCTTCTTATCAACCTCATGGCGTGCCAGCCATGCGTGCATCTTGACCGCTTTGGCAGGGCTGATGGGTTGCCCCGATGCAAGGCGGCGGGCCCATGCAACAGTGGCAGGGACAAGCCCCTTGCCGGATTTGCCTGCTTCGTGCCACTCTAATCCGCGTTTCAGTTCCTCGCGTACGCCCTTGGGTGGGCTCATGTCGATAGCGTCGAGGGCAAGATGCGGGGCACGTTCAGAGCGGATTCGTAGCCAGTCAAGCAGGCTTTCTTCAGGTACAGGGTGGATCGCGCCAAAGTTGCTTGTGTCGTTGTAGACGCTTTCAAGCAGGGCTTTGGCGCTATTGATGTCTGCACAGCCAAAGATCACCTTGTACTCATCAAGTTGGTCTGACGAATCCATGCGGGCAAGCTCGCTTTCTGGCTCGCCATCGTTGGGCAGCAGTTGCTCTGCGACGAAGGCCATGCCACGGGGGCCCCCTCTGACAAGCAGGTAGTCAACTGGCTCGCCGTCTAACCCGTGGGTGCCTGGGATTTCGCCGTAGTCTGCGGGCATGGTCACCATCCACAGGCTTCCGTCAGGGCCAATGCCGCGCCGGATGTCCCCTGTGGGGATCTGCATCCGAAGGGGAATATTGGTTGGTGGTGGGGTAGACGGCGGGGCGATTTGAGTAACCGCATCCGCAGTGACGGGGGGAGTGCCTGCGACTGGGGCGGCCCCGCCAATCATTTGAGTTGCAACATCCTTGCTCACGTTGAAGAACTCGGAAAGCATTGCTATCCCCTGCTCTTTCGACGGTGGAACTCCGCCATTTACAGAAGTCACAATTTCAAGCGCGCTGGTCACTTGCGCACCGTTGTAGGTACGATCTGCGACAGGAGGCGCGGCCATTTCGGTTCCCTCCACGGCACTGACTACGCCGATGGGTAGCATCTGCGTCTGATAGCCACGGGGGCCGAAGCGGGATTTACGCACGTCCTCGGCGGTGTATACCCCAAGTTCAATGTACATCTTATCGACTTCTGCGCCGATTTTCTGAAGTTCGATCTTGCCTTGCTCGGTCAACTCATCTAAGGGGTGATAGATGATCTCCCACTTTTTAGGCGTGACGCCCTTGGTAGGGCTGAAGCGTTGGGCGTAAAGGTAGGTGTAAAGCCGCTTCAGCGCGGGGGTTAGGTATTCTTTTTGAGCGCCGCTGATTACCTGCCCCCACAGGGCGCGGTGAGATTCGCCGTCTGTGCCAAGTCCACCCGGAGGATCGCCGTGGATGATGATGGCGGGCATTTTTGACGCGGCGCTCAATGCCTCGCGGGCGCGTTCTGCTACCTTGTCAAAGCCGGATAAGCTGATTTCACGGTGGATATAATCGTCATCCCCGTTGAGCATGATCAGGTTTAGCAGGCTCTTAGAGCGGGCGATGATCTGCTGTTTGAGGTTGAAAACCGTCGCCTGATCCGAAGCAGAAAGGGCGTTGAGGTTGCCCACTTTCAAGACGGGGATCGATAGCTCTTGGCTATGAGTCGCCCCTGCTTGGTCAATCGTGGTGAGGTTTCGGATGGGCTCCCAACAGGTCTGAAGCACGGAGGCACCGTGCCCACGGTTGGTAATCTGTTGGCGACGTCCTAAAAAGTCACCGTCGATCTTGATGATTCTTGTCCAGTGGATCAGGGTAGCAGTTAGCCCGTTGTTGGGGTTGCCGCTTTGGGCGCTGACGTTCCACATATAGGGATTGCCAAAGTTCGGGCTTCTTTGGTCGCTATCGTAAAAGATGGGGTTACATTCCAGGGTGTCAAGCAGCACAAGGTTTGCGATGCGGAGCAGATTGTCAGGGTCAAGGGGTTGTTTCAGCCATTCGCGGGGTTTGTCGCGGTATTCGGGGGGTATCACTTCGTCTGCAACCAGAAAAACCATGCAGGAACCGTAGATCCTTGCAATGCGGATCGCGTCGCACATGCGGCCTGTAACCTGCAAGCGGGCATCTTCGTCGGCCATCGGGTCAACGTCATCAGAGGGATCTTGAACGTACCATCCCTTGCGTGTGCAATCAGTAGCTACAATGTCCACAATCCGCCGCGCATACCCGTTAGTGCGGTATAGACTGGCAAGCTCAAGGTCTGACAGGTAGTGCGGGTTTACGTCGATTTCACCTGTGCTTCCCTTGTCCCCTGCCGTGCCGAGTCCTGATAGCTGGTTGACCAACCCGTCAAAGCGGAAACTATCGGATCGGCTGGTTTGTACGGGTCGATTCTGCACTATCCGGGGGCGCTTGGCCTTGGGGGCGGCGGCGGGTGGGGCCGTGTTTAGGCCGATCTGCATCGGTGGTGCAGGGGTGCGAAAAAGCGAGAGAAGGCGGGCAAGGTAATTGCGCATGAGGGTACGCTACCACGATTCGGCGTTATTGGCTACCGCAGGCGGTTGAGCATCTGTAGCTGTGCCTGTAAGCCTGTGACGCCGGTTTCTGATAGGCGTATGCAGCCCTCCAGAGCATCAGGCCCGTCATCAGTCTCATTCGGCATACCCTGCCAGGCCGTAAGCTGTGCCCTCAGTTCCTTGTGCGTTCCATTGGCATCCCAACGCAACTGCCCAAATTCAGCCAAGGGCGAAAGCCTCTTG
>Ga0114977_10001879_pt1 | contig 13782 bp, 15 predicted proteins | sample S_130805_MF_Meta_FD_87026 | JGI IMG/M metagenome (GOLD analysis project Ga0114977, IMG submission 87026) | Freshwater microbial communities from Lake Simoncouche, Canada to study carbon cycling - S_130805_MF_MetaG | ecosystem: Environmental > Aquatic > Freshwater > Lake | place: Lake...
ATAAAACTATTTAGTAGATAATTTATTATATTTTTTTAAAGTAAAAACAAAGTTAAGATATGTTTTAAAGATAAAGATGTTTAACAACAAAATGTTTAGATAAAAATGAAATATATTTTATAATATTTTTATAATATATATTATATATAATAGATATAATACATAATAAATAATGTCAAACTTAGGAGGTGGTTTTCAAGGTATTGCACCAATAATGAGTGGTGGTGGTTCGGGCAAATATGGTAGTGGTGGAATGATCGGTAGCAGTGAAAGAGCCCAAGATAGGTTTTCATTAGTTCAAGCCTGGAACGGTGCCGCTGCAACTGGTGTAATAAATGGTTATCAGCGTAGAATAGGACCTTTTAGGGTTGTAAATAATGCAGGCGACTTTCTTTCTCGTCAAAACTATACATCCGGTGGTTCAAATCAGGTAAATAATGTACGTGATGGAATATCTGGTTATAAAGTAAGCGCCGGCTCTATTCAGCCAAACAGAGATAACACAGGCATTCCCTCGTCTACATGCAACCCTCGTTATGTTTATGATGGTTCCGATTATATCAAGTTTAAAAAATTACAAGCTGTGAATAGAAACTATAACGACTATACTTTTGGTGGCGATGACTACTCAGCTGCTCAATCTGCTTGGAGAAGAGTTCATAGGTTTTAAGTAAGTATTATAGTTATATACTAACTATATTTATCTTTAGAAACTAGTATATCAATCGTATATATAATAATAATATTATAAATATTATATATATTACAATGACATCTGTTCCTATTAGAACTCTTCAATACTATTTTAATGGCCCACCATCCCCAACCGTTCTTATAAAACAACGCGGCAATAATGGTATCCAAACTTGTGTTGCACCAGCACCCAATCAACAATACCCAACCGACCAAACAGGTAATGTAGCGAATGCGCGTGCTTCATTCGTTAATGCTCAAAATATGATAAATTCTACTAGTAAGCTAGCGTCACCAAATAATTATACTACAAGCATGTTTCATAGTCACTACCAACGCCGCGTTTTAGCAGGGAAACCAATCCCTGTTCCCATATGTGGTGACCAGTACATCAACATGTTAAAATATAATGCAATTGGTAAGTCAGCATATAAGGTGGGTCTTCCCGTAGATGCTGCATATCAAACTAAAAATAATGACAACACGATTCGAAACATTCGTAGACAAAGGTGCCGCAGTGGAGGGTGCGTAGCGCCAAAAAAGAAAGGGGCAATTGAAAATCCTTTTCAGTCGGGCGGTTCGTCTATTTTAACATCTTTAGGAAATAGACAAATTTATTCGTAGTGTGTATGTTATAACTATTTAGAAATATATTAGAAACTCTTTAGAAATATTAAACAAAAAATTACGAGTTTTATTACGAATATTTATATTTGAAATTATATTTTTTTATTTTAAAAATATATAATAAGTATCGAAACGACAAGATGTTTAACAAGTATTTAGTAGAATTTTTCGGAACTATGTTCTTTTTATATATAATTATAGCAACAGGTAATGCATTCGCTATTGGCGCTGCCCTTGCGTTAGTTATTTATTTAGGCGGAAAAATATCAGGAGGCGATTTTAACCCCGCGGTTACTGTAATGATGGTTATTGCTGGAAAACAACCAAAAGAAGAATTAATCGGATATATTTTAGCACAAATTTTAGGAGGTTTGGCTGCTTTAGAATTATATAAAAGATTTAATTTGTAAATTCTATTTTATAAAAATAGAATAAAATAAAATAAAACTTTAGTAATAATAAGTTATTATTATTTATTATTATTTATTATTACTTATTAATTAATTAACTACTTTAATTACTAATTTTAAAATAATTTATTTCTTTGTATAATATATAAAATGACAGAAATGGCACAGCAGCAAATGCAACAGCAACAGCAAGGAGAAGGACAACAACAGATGGGTGGACGTCGTAGACGTAGAACCGGCAGAAAGGGTAGAAGGGCTACTCGTCGTGGTCGTCGCGCATCCATGGGTCAGGGCCAAGGCCAGGGTCAACAGCAGCAGGGTGGTCGCCGCAGACGCGCTCGCAGCTCTCGTCGCAAAACCCACCGCAGACGCAGATAAATAATTCATAACTTTAGTGTTGCATTTAATGTAATATTAAATTTATTTTAAAAGAAAATTATATATTAATATCTTCGTTTAATATATAATTATTTACTACTATCATGTCAAGACGTAAAACTAGAGTTACTCGTATGAGCAGACGTAAAGCAAGATCTGGAACTAGAAAACAATCAGGAGGTTTTTTACAATATCTTAATCCGGCTAATTGGTTCGCAAAAAAAACTGAAACCAATACTCCTGCTCTCGAGGCTGATCCTCCTACTGCTCCTCAAGGTGGTGGTGCTAGAAAAACACGCCATCGTCGTCGGCACCACCGTAAGTAAACAAAAGTACAACCAATACCATGACATTTTAAATTTATTTATTACTAATAATAAATTTAAATATTAATGAAACACAATAAGAGACACCATCTCAGTCACGTTTCTTATACATATTCGCCATTAACTTAAGAGCAATATAAAAAGACAATGCACCCAAAGAATAAAATAATACTCTAAGGAATACATCATCAGGCATCATTAACTTCATACTTTTATTGTCCACACCGTTATCATTATCATCGTCAAGATTATAATAATTTCTATATAATTCTGCATTTTTTTCATCCTCTTCGGACACGGTAAAACCTTGACGAGTACATCTCGCTTTGGTTACCGGGTTCAGGGGGTATATGTCATTTGGACCTTTAACAAAATTACAAGGAGATATGGCTTGAATATCACTTATCGTAACAAATTGTGTATCACTACTTTCATTATTATTTATATCTATAGTTCTAAGCTTAACAGGTAAACATTTGGGTATCCCTACTTCGGTGAATGCAGAAAAAAAGTCAATTTTACCTATCGCCATTACATCTTCAATCGCACCAGGAACAAGACCTTTAAAATCTGAAAAATCCTCACCAGAATCTTTCAAAAAACCAATCGTTCCCGAAGGAACATTGTCAATATACAAACTTCTTTTTACCTTTTCGTTTGGAGTCGAATATTGGTTGATACAGTCTTCTTTAGTTGGTAAAAAATATTTATTACCTAACGGCTTACCTGTTTTTGAGGCGTTTGATTTTCCCTCAACTAGTAGTTTAACATAACTAAAAATACCAGCCACACCATTTTCTACATTACCTAAACTGTCTCCTACTGTTATACCCATCTGTTTTGGTGTTTTAATATATTTAGAATAATCATAACTGTTGTTAACTTCTTCAGACATGTCTATATCTATTATTAATGTATATAATTATTTACATATATAATAAATAATTGTAAAATATTAACTATTAAATTACATTTTTTATTTCAGAACTAGAAAAAGGAGTAACATTATCCTGCTTCGAAACTGATTTAGTTTCTTTATTACTCTCAGCAAATGAATTTAGTCTTCCATCTGTCTCTTTTTTTATTCCAGCACTAACTTCACTTCTTACAACTTTTATTTTTTCTAGTAACTTATTTACTTTAGGTTCTACCTTATTAGTAATATCATTCTCCATTATTTTTAACTTTTTTTTCATTTGTTTTACTTCAATACTTTCATTCTTACTTTTAATATTTTTTGTTTCACTAGTTACATTCCCTTCTATAATTGACCCCTTATTGTATATTTTTCCTAAACCATAGTATAATATAATAAATCCAAAAATTACTATAAAAAAAAGTAGTATTTCATTTTTATATTTTAACTTCATTAACTTCATTAACTTCATTTGAAATATATATTTGTATTATATTTGTATTATATTTCTATTATAATAAAGATATTTTTAGTTTTATTTTAATTATAGATGAATTCTACTACAAATCTACTTCTTTAAAGTTTTTAAAGTTTCCGCATTATTTTCATTCGTTTGTTGTGCTTCAACTACTTGTTCTTGTATTTTATTTATTTTATCCTCTAGTCTTTTAAACATCTCATTTATATCTAACTCGCTATTATCTTGTTCTAGTCCTTCAATTAACCTATTACATTTAACCTTTACATAAATAGAATTTAATAACATAAAACTAAAAAGTACTATAAATATTATTATTAGTATATTTTTCATTTATTTGGTGTTGATAAGTTATATATAATAATAATACAGTTTTTATTTTTATAATTATAATATTATATTCTATTATAAATATAAATAATAAATGTCAAATACTAATCCTAAATCAAACCTTCCTCTTAATTTTAGGGCATCAAACTCATTGGTTACTACAAAAGTTCCTCATTACGCTACTAAAGGTGGAAGCTCTATTAGCATTGTCCCTGGGTTAAATCGCCCTTTAGCTAATGGTGTTGACCCCAATGTCGCTGAACTAAATAAATCAAATGGTCCCGACTTTAAAGCTCGTCCCATAAAACACTGGCGACGTCAGTTGCGACCATCTACCTTCGGTGGTTTAACCAGTTCCGGAACTCGTGTTGCTACTATTAACCTCGCTACAACGCCTGGTGGCGAAATATACCGCGCGAATAGCAATGATTGTTCATGTGCCGACTTGACAAATGGTGGAAATGCTTATACAATTTCTGAAAAATTCACAAAACAAGGGGAAAATAGTCTTGGTCCACAAGCACTCAATGGTGGAATAAAAGTTGAGAACAACGGTTATGTTCAAGTCGGTAATACCTCCACCACACCTGGAACGGATCAAAATTATCAGATTTTGACTGGTTTATATAATACAAAATGTATTTCGTGTACCCCCGAAGCAAATGTTATAAAACCGGCAACAACTCTTTTAAGCAAAGCGTATTATACGACACATGAAGCATATATGAAATCTCGCACAAATACATATGAACAAAAGTTACTTACTGTTCCGATTCAAGGTCTAAACGATAACTACTACAACGCTGACGGCCAACTTAACTGGCCATCTGATTCGCCAACCGGTTCACAAGTATATGCAACCACTGACCAATATAACCCACAAAGCACACGAACATGCAATGGTCGAAAAGCAGGAACAACTATATTTAAACCAAATAATCGCCAATATTCTTGTCAAGGTGCGGTTGATAGTAGCACGCGTCTAGATCGTCTTAAACAAACGACTGTTAATAAAAATGCCGCATCATTAAAAGCCGCGTTTGGCGCAGAAGGAGCGAGTGCATGCGCTTATCGAGGTATATCGGATACACCTTACTTTCTTAAGAGTAAGTATCAGCCGCCAATATGTTCGCAGAAAAATTTAGGCGCTATTTATAGACAAAATCGCACCGTTTGCTTCCCCTCAATGTCTTCCGATTTGGAAAAACATTATACTACACGACTTACATACTATTAATGACATTTGAAATAATATATTTCATTTCATTTAATATTAACATATTCATTTAATTTAATATTAACATATTAATATTCATATATTCATATTAAATTGAAAATACACTAACACGCAAATTATATCTATGTAGTATATAGTATATAATATGAAAACTCGACATTTAACAAAAAAATACAAAAATAAACGTAATAGGAAAAGTAGGAAAAGTATGAAAAGTATTAAAAGTAGGAAAATAAAAAATAAAAGTAGGAAAAGAATATTAAAGGGTGGGGCATTTGAAGAACAAAAAGAAATTTTTATAAGAGATTTTTTTACTAATATAAGAGAGCGTACGTTCCCGGCGGCTTTATGCGCTTTACATACTTTTTACACATGTGGTATTACACTAGATAATATAAAAGAATTTTTAGGTTCAGGAGCGTTTAAAAACGTATATGATAGTATGTTCTATACAGATGTACTAGTGCGTAATATTGGTGGGGGGGATCAAACTAACTTTGAGCCAACTGCAATACTTATGTTTTTCCTATCATATATATTTATTAAACTATTAGAAGGACAAAATATAGATTGCGGCAATGGTGTAGTTTTAAATTTTACATCTGGTGGTGATAGTTTTCTAAAAATTTTAAAACATTTTCTTGGTTCCTTAGATACTGCATGCGTTTTAACTATATCATATGAGATAAGTCAAGTCACATTTGATAAAATATCACGTTCAATATATGCTAAAACTGGTAACAAAGATCATAAACCCGAAGAAGTAACAAATGGTCAGTTAGCTTTATATAATGTAATTCAAAATTTACATTATTTGGGTTCTTATACTAAAGGTATCACACGGCATGGACAACGGGAACCTGCATTTCCAGGTATACTAGCCCTTTTGGAGCAAATGACAAGAGGCGATGGGCATAATAGGATATATAGTTTTAATCCAACAAATTTATGTAGTTTAATTAAAATGACTCTAACAGACTTTACATAGTCTGATTAGTCCTAACTTACTAAAGCCAAACCTTAAATAATGTACTTGTATAGCAATATTTAAAAATAATGACATATTATATTATTTTTATACCAAAAATGCAATTAATTCAATATATATTTATATATAATACATATATACATATATACTCATGGCTACACCGCCACTTAATCAGTTTACTATAAACATAAATGCTCCTCTAAATTTTAGACATACTGATACGCTTATTACTACAAAAGTACCCCATTATCCCACAAAAGTAACAACCGGAGTTAGTATTATTCCAGGCTGGAACCGTCCCAACGCAAATGGACAAAATGCAAATATAATCGACAAAGACTATAATGGTCCCGACTTTAAAGCACGACCTTTAAAACATTGGCGCAAACAGTTGCGTGTATATAATTACAATGGTGGAGCAAATAATTCGAGAACCGCCAATATTTCTCAACTTGAACGTCCAGGTCTTACCGTATATAAGTTTACTCCCGACTGTACATGTGTCGCCGGAGAAGGGGGAAATTCATATATTATTTCAAATAATCAATTTGGTTATGAAACAAAAGATGATAATTACTCAAAGGGAGCGATTGACGTAAAAATACAAAATAACGGTTATATCGTAGTACCTTATGACGCAACAGAAGCGCAAATAAACGACCCTACAAACCCTGCATATAAGGTATTAACGGGTATCTATAATACTGACTGTATAAATTGTTCCCCACAAGGGAATTTAATTAAGAGTGGAGTTGCTTTTCAAAGTCAAGCTTTTTACTCATATAGTAATGATAAGTTAGTGTCAAGGTGTCAAACATATGAACAAAATATATCAACAAATAAAGCAACCGGGTGTAACTATTTCGACGCACAAGGAATTCCATTATGGCCCAATGACACACCAAATGGACCTCAAGTTGTTGCACCCGTTAACTATGGTAGCTCTATACAAAAAGGTGATTATGCCGAGTCATTATACTGTCTTTCGCAAACAATATACAAGCCTAATAATATCGGATTTGGAAGACAAGGCGCGGTATCTGGTTCTACGCGGCTCAAAAAATTAGTATCTGATACGGTTACTATGAATGGTAGCTCTTTTTATAGTGCTAAAGGAGCAGCAGATGCTAATATTGGAAAATATCAAGGAACAAATATTTCTAGTAATTATTACGTAAAAATTAAACCCGGTATTGATAGTTGTATCGGAACCGTTTCAGGTAAACCCAAGTTAGAAACGGACAGTATTGACTATAATGATATAAATGTAGATTATCTTGTTAGTAATAACGGAGGTTGTCCCATTTTATACTACACACTAACGTATTACCCCACACTTAATGTCAATAATGTTATATCAGTTACAATACCCGCAAGTAGTATTGATATTTTTACTGTTACAGGTCTTACTTATAATACGTACTATAATATGTATATTACTGCTACAAATGGAAATGGAGAAAGTGAACGTAGTGATATATTAGCCACGAATACACTATTAGACCCTAATATACAAATAACTGTAGGTCCCCCTTCTTCATATACGTATACATATAGTCCTACTCCTATTATAGTAACAGTTACAATTACCAGTTTAAATACTTTTGCACCGGTTACAACCACTATTATAAATATGAGTAGTGGTAATGTAGCTGTTCTCACTTTAGTGTCAAGTACTATAACAAGTATAACTACAAATGTATATAGTCTAAGTTTAAATAATGGAGGCACATTTAATATTCAAGCAACACAACCTCTCGTACCAAATAAGTACGGAGCGTCAACTGTCGTATCACCATTATTTACCATACAGCGTGCTACACCTATAGTAACTTTTCCTGGTTCTTTCGATACATATAAAGTATATGGGTCTCCTTATACATTAGTCCTAGCATCAATTACGTCACCATCTCCTTCTCCTCCTGGCGTAAGTATTACGTCGTATACAAGCTCAAATACATTAGTTGCTACTATATTAGGAACATCTGTTACCATAGTTAAACCAGGTCAGTTTCAAGTTATAGCAAATACAAATCAAACACAAAATTATAACAGTACGAGTACTCCATCTCCTGTAGTTACAATAGATAAATCGACACCTATAATAACCTTTACGGGTTTTACTACTACTGTTGCATGGAATCCTACTTTTACTTATGCATTCGTTACTCCAACAGTTACGGCAAGTCCATTACCAGCTTCACCGGCACTACCTACACCTTCATATACAATAGCGAATACGTCAGTTGCTACAATATCAGGTACAACTGTTACACTAGTTTATCCAGGAACATTTTCAATAAATGCTACTACAGCTGAAACGGATTATTATTTTAGTAGTACTGCTACATCTCCAAATGTTTCAGTGGTAAATATTCCTGAAATTATTATATATAATAATCCTAAAGTTTTTCCAAGAGATGGTGGTATAACTGGTGAAGTAGGATTAATAATCGGTATACCATCTGGAAGTTGGCCAGTAGGATTTTCACAATTTACAAATGTCACTATTACCAGAGTTGATAATGGAACTACTTTTCCACTTTCTCCTTCTAGTTCTCCCACATATAATAATTCTCTAAATAAATACTTAGTTTATGGAGAACCATCAACCGCGGGTCCTTTCATAACTACTTTAAATACATCAACTGCTTCAAATATTGCTTTGGTACAACAGAGTGCTATTGCAAATGGTGCATCATCAGGAGTAACAATGCAGTTTGCTTTTTCTGGTGGTAGTGGTAGTGGTGTTCCATCAACATTTACTGGATCCTATACTACAGGAGGAGGAGTATCCCAGGGTCTATTATTAAATACTTATTCATCTATAACACCAAGTACTGTATCCACTCCTCCTTCAGGAAGTTCACAAAAAGGCAGTTTATATGTTGGATGGAAAGGATTTAATAATGGTACTTCTAATCCATCTTCTATACAAGAAGCATGGGGTGTAACTGCAAATAGTACGACTGCTCCTGTTTTTTCACCTTTAATTCAATCAGGATCTCCACCAAATCATATATTTTACCCACAATTACTAACAACTGTAATGTCAGGTAGTAATTATTATCTTTATACAGGAATACCAAAGATGATTGCTCCAAACTATTAGTAGTTATTGGTAGTTATTATAATATTATACCAAATAATAATATAAATATTGATTTTATATTATTATTATTGCCTTTATATATTATAAACATAAATGCAAAAAGAATCATCGCAACCCTCTACTGACGCTACAAAGCTTTTACCATTCCACAAGTCAAAAGAAGAAAGAATAGCCGATGTAAAGCCTATTATACAGAAACTAAATGAGTTAGAGTTAAACACATCTTATCCGGCGGTAAAACGATTATATAAAGAGATAGGTGAATATATGAAGGATGGAGAGTCACGAAAGATTAACATTCCATTTACGGAAGTTAAACGACGAATTAAAGGATTTTTATCCGGTGATACGCGAAAAGAAACATGGGTAAAACTAGAGTCGGATGAATAGATACTCCGGCGGATGAATAGATACTCCGATATAATGCTACCATCCTCTGTCTCTATCAATTCTTCTTATCTATTAGTATTTCTTTACCAAGATTTTTTATTATTTTCTTTTCATAGTTGTTATAGTTTTCAATAGGTTCGCATATCGAACGCATCATAGTGAGGTATTCAATTTGTTTTCTTTCTGTCTCCATCCAGTCCGGGTTATCTATTGCCCATTGTTGCAAAGCTGTACGTTCCATGTCAGCTATTTTTATGATCGTGTTTCTCATCATATCATGGTTTTCATCTTTTAACCACTTGTCTTCATCTTTAATATACATAATGTCACGTTTTATATCTGTACAATGAATTGGACGTTTATGAATGTCCAACTCTTTGAGTCCTCTTATCATAACATCAGTTATACCTCGTGAAATACCATTCGTTTTTGAAAATAATAAGTCTTCTAATGTTATCTTTAACGAGTCGATAAAGTCGGATATATTTAAAGCATCTTTGCACTGTTCGTTCAAAAATACATTCAAGTTGAAGTTATTCGTCGTGTTATTATTGGTGGTGTTACCTATCTTCGGTATTATACTATTTATCTGTTCTTGCTGCCCTTTAATAATTCTCATCATCTCGTCGTTATCTTTAATTAGCTTAAGTAATAGTTCATCCTTGTTTGGAATATTATATAAGTTATCTATTTTAGCGATTGGTTCTTCATTTTTACATTGTTCTGATGATAATACGCTCACGTTGGTTATATAGTCACATATCTTCATATGCTTCCATAATCCCGAGCGAGTATTATAAACTTTTTTACATTTATTACACATATTATGATGTGCGACTTTTTGCGACTTTTTTGTTTCCGTGGTTTCCACTGTTACCATATCATCGTGTTTTCTAGTAGAGAGGTGTTTATCAAAATCACTCTTCTTGCTCGTATTATAGTCACAAACTTTACATACAAAAAATGGCGACTTTTTGAGCGACTTTTTTGTTTCCATTTGTTTCCTAATATTCATAGAGATAATTATTTAAATCATTTCTATAATTTGTGTAAAAAGTTATCGTAACAAAATTTCAATCTTAAAAATGCAATTTAGAGCATTATGCTCTGAGTGACGAAATCGATGTTTTTTTCAAAAGTCTACCCCCGGTTTTGGAAAATGGACATTTATAAATGTCCAATTTTGAAAAAGGGCCTCCGAGAGTTGAAATTTTCATACATCGATGTTATAAATATATTCTGCTCCATTTCTCCAAAATTATAATATATTGTAGCCACAATACGTTATAATTACTAAAAAAAATAGTTACATTAAAGTAGCATACGTAATACTGTAGTTAATATGAATACGACTTCGACTTTAGAAAAATGTGAAAAGGAAAAGGAAAAGGAAAAGGAAAGCGGCAACAAAAAAAATTATAAAAGTAACAAAAAACTTAAAATGATTGAGGACAGTGTTATTCGAAAATTTTGTATATATTTATATAACAAATTTAACTTAAAAGAGTTACAAGAAAGTATATTCTATCGTCATGTACATGACACATTTATTTTTTTAGTCTCTTTTATAGCAATGTTTAGCATGAATTTGACACATCTAACTGTTCTTTTTATTATTGTTTCATTGGATGCTTTTGCGGTTGTTGTTAGACACGGATGCCCATTAACTGCACTGGAAAGAAAATATATTAAACGTTCATCATGTGATGATCGTGATGAGTTGTTGGATGCCCTTGGTATATCATATAACTGCAACCATGAGTATGAAAAACAGGTAGAACTGCTTATTAATGTTTGGTTACTTGTAGCAGGTAAGTGTATGTGTATTATAGTAATGAAAATGTTTAATATAAAACTATTTAACTATAACAACATATATTCAAATGATTAATAATTAATGATTGATGATAATCAAATATGAACAATAATATATTTAAGAATATAGTTAAAAATATTAAAATATTACATATTAAGTATTAAAATAATAAATATTAAAATAGTAGATACTAATGGATTTTATTTCAGATAAAGTAAATAATATTATTATTAGGTCCTTAGGTGATTTACATAAATTTTTGAATATATTTTTTAGGCAGAATTTATCAGAAAATATAACTGTTATAAATAATTTAAAAAAAAATGTACCATCATGGTTATTAATATTATCTACTATTTCTATTATTTCGTACCCAAATATTTTCTTAGGTATATTTACTTTTATAGCATTTATATTTATTGCTTATTTTTATCATGTGGTAGCACACGTTCACAAAAATATTTTTTCAATAGTCCATCATTATCATCATGAAAATGATAATTTCTTTTCGCACTTTATTCAGATAGTTCTTGAGTTATCAATACCATATCCATTTGTAATATTATCGTATTTTTTTGGAATAAATATATTTGATCCTTGGATAATTATTTACTTTATGTTGTTTTATTGTTCTGTTCATAATATTAACTATTCTATTTTTAAAGTAAATGGTGTACATAGGTTACATCATACTGAGGTTAACTTGAATTTTGGACCCGATGTATGCGACGTAATGTTTGGTACAAAGCATAGTAGCGAAGACTGTGTAGAAAATACAAATCACTACATTCCAAACATAATAGTTATTACATTCGTGGTAATGATAATAAAGTACTTATGTAAAACAGAGTGGGTAAAAGATAGTTTACTAGTGGGACTAGTAACATTACTATCATCAGGTATTATATTACTATTTTTTTCATCCATTATTTTATGGTATTTAGAGTCAAAAAAGTATAATAATAAAATAGAAAACAGGTTATGTGGCGAAGGAATCATAGAGCCAGTAAAAAAGGATATACCGAATATACCGGATATACAAGAAGAGAGTAAATCATAAAAATATAAAAATATAAAATTATAAAAATTCTTTATTTTTATAATTAATCTAATTAATATATAATATAAGATAAAATATAAATATGAGTAAAATAAATGCTGATTTAGATAAAAGATTAAAACAAACAGAAGCATGTTATAATTTTGAAAAACTAAGTTATGATTCCGGATTATTAGATGCACATGTAGATGTTACATATATTATCCATTTAGAGAATAATAATCGTTACGATAATATTCTTAAGCAACTTGAAAAATATAAACCAACGAAAACAATTTATATACTACTGAATAAGGGTTTTAGTAAATGTAATAAACCAGAAATTACATCTTCTCCTGCTGATTTAACGGACAGTTACTTACAAATATTTAAACATGCTAAGAATCAAAATTTTGGTAATATTTTGATTTTAGAAGATGACTTTATTTTCAGCAATAAAATAAAGGAAAAAGAACACATTGCGAACATTAATAACTTTCTTGAAAAAAAATCAGGCGATAACTTTATTTATTTTTTAGGTGCTATTCCGTGGTTATTAGTACCTTATGACTCTTATAATTATAGATGCATGCTTTCAACAGGAACACACTGTGTCATTTATAGTAAGTCGCATCGCGATGACTTTTTAGAAAATTTTAATAAAAAAATGCTCGTAACAGATTGGGATGTTAACTATCATATTAATTTTACAAGTAGATTCATTTATTATAAGCCTCTATGCTATCAGTTATTTGAAGATACTGAAAATTCTAAAGCATCGCGGTTCCAAAATAAATATGTGTCTTTTGCTTCCGATGTATTTATGTATTTTAATTATAACATTATTTTTAGAATACTAGGTATAAATAAAAATCCTGAACCTGGATACTCTATTTTATATTTTTACTCCAAATTTATATTTTATATTGGTTTGATACTACTAATATATTTACCGTTTCTTATAGCGTACTGTATAAAAAATTTTTACACGATAAAACAATACTGCATTTATATAATAAATACAGTTAGAGGCCAAACAACC
>Ga0114977_10001880_pt1 | contig 13782 bp, 10 predicted proteins | sample S_130805_MF_Meta_FD_87026 | JGI IMG/M metagenome (GOLD analysis project Ga0114977, IMG submission 87026) | Freshwater microbial communities from Lake Simoncouche, Canada to study carbon cycling - S_130805_MF_MetaG | ecosystem: Environmental > Aquatic > Freshwater > Lake | place: Lake...
AGGATATTATATTCAAAATATACTATTTTATCCATTATTACTTGGTCCAACAGGAGCAAAGGGTCTAGATGGTGCAACAGGAATTCAGGGTGAAACTGGAGCTCATGGCTTAGATGGTGCAACAGGAGCTCATGGCTTAGATGGTGCAACAGGAGCACAGGGTCTAGATGGTGCAACAGGGGCTGATGGCTTAGATGGTGCAACAGGAGCTGATGGCTTAGATGGTGCAACAGGAGCCGAGGGTGCAACTGGAGATCAGGGTGCAACAGGTGCTCAGGGTGCAACAGGAACTCAAGGACTGGATGGACTTGGGATTCCTAATGGCGGATTTACAGGGCAGATTTTAGTTAAAGCCTCATCTGAAGATTATGATACTAAATGGGCTTTTGCAAATCAATTGCAAATTGATAGTGTAATTACATTAGAAGCAACCGTTGAATTTCTAATTACCACAGTTAAACATCTTGAATGCCGATATAACTTACTCAGTAAGAATAAATTCTCTAAATTTAATCCAGAGTTTCTGACATATTCAACATTATTAAGATCATATATGAATTTAATTGCAGTATTTGATGGTGGCAATGCTGCATCTGAATATTCCTATGGTCCCGTATTTGACTGTGGAGAAGGAGTTGAGCAATTTACAGATTTAGTAGTAATTAAAATTAATGCAGGAAATGCTAGATCATCTAATTTCTCAACTAGAGAGGGTTCAATTCAATACTTGGAATCCTTATATCCAGATGAGGAAGAAGAAGATCTTATTTTAGACGGTGGAGTGTCTTCAACTAATTACTCGATTTGTCCATTAATCGACTGTGGTAACGTCGGTGACTTTGACATAGTCCTAGATGCAGGTCCATCATTTCAGTTTAATTCTTCAACCCATTGTTCAACTATACTTTTAGATGGAGGTAACTCAAGGCAATTCCCTGTTAATTCAGAAAAGCTTGATCTAGGAAATTCCGAAAATAATATCAATGATAACTTAATTATAGATTGTGTATAACTCCTCTTTTTTTTACTGATTTTCTATAGATATGCCGCACATACAGATACAATTTAGAAGAGACACATCTGTAAGTTGGAGGTTTGCAGATCCGGTCTTAGCTTCTGGTGAAATGGGAATTGAATTAGATACACGACAATTTAAAATTGGAGATGGTAATACTCGCTGGAACTTACTTCCCTATGGTGGAATCCAAGGACCCGCTGGTCCGGCAGGGCTTATATTACCTCCTCAACAACCAACTCCAGGTCAAGTATTGACATATATTGGCGATGGCCCTTCAAATATTCAATGGAGAAATCCACTTTCATATAATACAACTACAATTACAATTCGAGCTCCCAAGGCAACAACCAACTTTAATTTTTCTTCTGGAATATGGCAAAATCAAACTATGATTCCAGAGAAATTTGGGTCAGGATATATTGGTGGTGGCACTGATTCAGATGGATTTTCTTTTTTTTTAAATTCGATCTATGATATGTCAAATTTACCAATTATTACTGGAACCATTGCATATTGGGATCCTACACCTAGTCCTACTTATGGTAAAATGAATTATATGCAAATCAAATTTGGAAATTCAACTAATACTCAATCACTTTGTATGAGAATTGAGCCAACTACCCCAATCACTGGAGCTCAAACAAACCTTGGCTCTCCATTAAAATTAACAATTAGTGGAGTAACTTCTGCAGCATTTAGTAACAGTGTAGATAATATTGGCACAGGTATTCTGAATTATGCAGTTATTATCTATTTACAACTTAATAATTGATTCCGGCATAGAGATTTACAAAATAACTATTTAGTATGATGTATTAAATAATTATTTTTAAAAAATATTTATTAGATGGCGACAAGTTCGCCCATTTGTCTAGAAGTAATATGTTCACAGGTCCAACGGACTAATACCACAACATATTTAGTCGAATTTATTGCAGATGGTGGACAGGAATATGCATACTACGATTCAAGTGGTAACTATACTGTAAGTCGTTATACTTGTTTTGACATAACACCAGGTATGTATTTTAGTAATCGTGAGGGTTATTTTTGGAAAATCATAAATATAAATATACCATGCCCAGCTCCTTCAGTAAATAGTAGAATAAAAGTATACATATATGATATTAATGGTTATAATGCATTAATTGATCCTATAGAAGGGTCTTATAGCGGAGGTCCATTAACCTTTTCTACAGGGTATGTATATTCTCTAAATTCAAAGGGTATTCCATTATTGATAGATATTCCAAATCCACCTTCTTCAAATTGGGCATTATCTTTAATAAATCGCCATCTATTAACTATTAATGCCGATAATCCTGGAAGACAAATTGCAGTAGATTATGGCCTACCTACTGCAACTGGATTTACTGGTGACCTATATATTGATTTCAATACATCAATATTGTATGAATATGAAAATACGAAACAACTGGAAACTGTATCAACCCTTACCTCAATTAATGCTCCATTCTGTATAGCAATTGATTCAATCAATAATATGTATATATCGTTCAATACGCACATGATTACTAAAATAGATATATTAGGTAATCAATATATTTTTGCAGGAAGTTCAACCCAAAGTGGTTATGTGAATGGAACTGCTCTTAATGCTAGATTTCGTAATATACAAGGAATGTGTTTTGATATGCAAGATAATATGTATGTGTGTGATACAAATAATCATCTGATTCGAAAAATAGATACTTATGGAAATGTGACCACTGTTGCGGGGACTCCTGTGGTAAATGATTTTGCTGACGGCCCTCTACTTAGTGCAAAATTTAATGCCCCTATACAGATATGTAGAGGCTTATCTGATACTATCTTTTATATTTCTGATTCTCAAAATAATAGAATTCGTAAAATAGATTTAGTTAGTGGAGCTGTATCTACGTATGCTGGAACTGGGCAATCAGGATATTCTGGAGATAATAGCTTGGCTGTGAATGCTAGACTTAATAATCCCCAGGGGATTATTAAGGATTATTCTGGTAATGTTTATTTTTCAGATAATAGTAATAATGTAATCCGTAAGATAAATACTTCTGGAATAATTACTACTTATGCAAGCCAGAATATAATAGCACCTTCTTTCTTATCAATCGATTCATCAGGGATTATTTATGAAGTTAATTATCAAGCATATAGAATAAATAAAATAGATATTTCTGGGAATGTTAGTGTATACGCTGGATCAACATCTGGATTTTTAGATGGATTAATTACTGTAGCCAAATTTGGTCAACTATTTGGAATGGCATTCGATTCATCTGGAAATCTATTTATTTGTGACGGTGGTTCAAATAAAATTCGTAAAATAGATAATTTGTATTCTTTAAACTGGAATAAACAATTAGAATTAAAGGGTGCAACTGGATTTACTGGTGTTACTGGTCCTACTGGATTTACTGGTGTTACTGGTTCTAGTGGAACAACTGGTTTTACTGGTGCTACTGGTTCAACTGGCTTCACTGGTTTTACTGGTTTTACTGGTGCTACTGGTTTTACTGGGTTTACTGGTTCGACTGGCACAACTGGTCCTACTGGTAGTCTAATTAGTGCAGGTACAGGTCCTACTGGCTTCACCGGTTCTCCAAATAATTACTATATAAATACTCAAGCAAAAACACTATATCAAAATATCTTTCAAGATTGGAATCCTACAAGTATTCCAGGTTGCGCCCTATGGCTTGACGCCAACGACGCATCGACTCTAGTATTAAATGGTTCCAGTGTTACACAGTGGAATGATAAGAGCACCCAGAATAATCATTTAACTACTTGGGTCAATACTATCAACGTTATAAATCCAAGTCTAGAGACGGTGGGATCAACTAAGAGTGTCCGTTTCAATAATAATGCAGCCCTTTTTGTTCCGAAAACCGCGATGAATAATGTGTCAACATATTCTATTTTTATGGCGTTTAAGCCAAATACAGCTGTAAATTATATTATAGGAAAAGGATTCCAAACTGGTTATGGTGAGTTTCAAAATTTAATAGTAACTAATTTGAATAACGCACAGGGACGAATTACTTGGACCACCATGAATGGTGCCCTATTTGATAGCTCGGCTGGAACTGTTTCAGTCGGTAATACACAGGTATTTGGAATAGTGTATGATGGAACTAGGCTAACTCTATATATGAATGGTACTGCATGTGGCACCACTCTTAATCCGGTGGGATATAATTTTAATTTGTTGAATAGTACATTGGCATCCACAACCAGCTTGATGGGGTTAATGGTTGTTTTTAACGCGGTTGTTGGGGTTGGTACAGGAATTAATGATTTTAATATGTATGAGTTTCTATATTACCCATCAGCATTAAATACGTTAAATCGTCAAACTATTGAAGGTTATTTGGCATGGAAATGGGGCTGTAATACCAGTCTTCCCCTAGCTCATCCTTATTACCAGAATGGGCCAAATGTATATGTTTGGTATCCTATTGCTGATTTAGGTGGTACCACTGGCTCAACTGGCTCAACTGGCTTTACTGGACCTACTGGCACCTCTGGTGCAACTGGGTTTACTGGCCCTGCTTCACTCGGTTCTAATACTAATCCCGCATTCATGGTAGCAATTGGTAACTCTGCTTCTGGTCCAAAAATAATTTATTCAAATGATGGAATAGGTTGGTTACCTTCAACCAATGGAAATACTATTTTTGCAAATACAACACCTTCTTCTATAGCATTTAATGGTAGTCGTTGGGTAGTGATTGGTAGTTTATGGCAACAAACCACAAATGAAACTCAAATCGCCTATAGTGATGATGGTAAAACATGGATTAAGGCAGTTACATGGCTTGACCCAAAATTTAGCTATTCATGCACGGATTTACTCTGGGATGGTTCAAAGTTTGTAGGTGGTGATACAAATAATACTAGAGGTATATTCTATAGTTATGACGGTATTACTTGGGCTCGATCTTCCTCAACTGGATTTCCTCAATCTTTATATGCAGTTGGATATAACGGTAAATACTATTTAACTGGAAATCTCCAGTCATTTGGCAATGCGGTATGTGCTTTACTAAGTAGCACAGATGGAATAAATTGGTCAGTAATAACCATGTCACCTCCAATAACTAATTTATCTATTTTAACAATTGCATGGAATGGAACTTACTGGTTAATGGGTGGTGCTTCTTCACTTTATATGAATACAAGTTATGCTCCAACTGGAACCTGGACACAAGTTTCTTTACCGGCTTCAGGAAGTGTTGTTCAACTTGTATGGAATAAGATAATGTGGGTGGGGGCAGTTCAGAATAATTCAAGTCCATATGGATATTTGATGTATAGTTATGATGGAATGACATGGATCTTAGCAACATCTTCTCTTTCTTTTTTTACAAGTGGTTCACCAAACAATCCTATGCCAACCTCAGTAGCATGGAATACACATTACTGGATAGCTGCAGGAAATAATAATATAATGCTATATAGTTATGATGGAATCGTCTGGAATACCTTACTTTCTGGAGCATCGTTGATAGATACTTGCAGTAAAATCGCATCATCAATTCCGCCTCTTGTTAGTAATTCTCAATTAACCGTAAATTATAAGGTAGGTAATCAACCATATTCTAGTATCACTGGCTCCTTACTAAACTTGAGCACAACACCTTCTAATGTATATACTACAAGTTCAGTTGTTTCGACAGCCACGTCAAAATTTCTCATTATGCTAAATGTCACATATACATTGCCGAGTGGATCACCAGGAAATGTTGGCCTTAACATTACAGTTGGCAGATATACTTCATCATCTGCAACAAGTGCTCAGGCGATTAATGTTGTAAGTAATACATCTGTATCATCCTCATTTCCTTCAGCAACAATGGTTGCATGGCCAGCTATAAGTGCAGCAGCTGGATCACAAGTTAGTAAGTCAGGATCTGCAATTGATATACCTGGATCTTCAAACATATTTTATTATTCTGTTTGGGTCTATGCAACTGGTAGTGTCACATTGACAAATATGTCTGTATTCTTATCGGTCTTACTAGTTTCAGCATAAACCTTTTATTTTATCTAAGATAGATGTCTGAATTTGTGGCCCTCGAAAATACAACTGATCCCAATGTTCCAACAAGTTCAGGTCAACATGTTCTGATGAAGGACCAGACAAAGATTAAGAGAGCTGTCCGACGCACTACCATTGTTGTGAATTCACGTGACCGCAATCTCATTCAAAACCATAATTCTAATAATTTTCGTTATAAATTACGCAGACAATTAACCAATATAATGTCAATTGAACTCATGAGTGGCTGTATTCCCAGCTATATCTACAATGTAAATACGGGATGGAATACGTTTAACTTCCAGGAGGGGGGGCTGACTGTAACAATTACATTGAGGCCTGGATATTATACAGAATCTACACTTTTAACAGAACTTCAGACACAATTAAATGCAATTCCGAATAAGAAAAATACCTATGCAGTCATATTAAATCAAAATACTAGGAGAGTTCAAATTACTAGCTCAAATACAGTGCCTTATAGCCTTCTCTTCTATTCTGGAACGCCCAATGATGATATTGATTTAAATACATTAGCTATTTTGGCGATAAATACACCTGCGAGGCTCTTGGGGTTTGGTCTCCAGGATTATACTTCTGACGTAAATGGTAGTATAACTGGTATTTTACCGGTTGATATTGATAATTTTATGAAAACTATTTATTTGCATATTGAAACCGATGGAAAAAATCTGTCACGGATGGAATTGGGAAATGGTAGCAACGATTGTTTTCATATTTTTTATTTGGTGCCTGGTTCGGCAAATTATTTACTGTTAAATAAGGAAACTGATCATTCAATCTTTGAATCTAGCCCTGCACCCATTGCTCGTATGATGACGCTGGATATAAGTTTTCGCGATGAATTCAATCGGCTAATAGATTTAAATCAACGTGAGTCTTTGCTTGTTTTTGAGATAACGCATTTAGAGTAAATGCGTTACCAGTGGAGATAACTCACTTGGAGTGAGTCATCAAAAAAGATAACTCACTTGGAGTGAGTCATCAAAAAAGATAACTCACTTGGAGTGAGTCATCAAAAAAGATAACTCACTTGGAGTGAGTCATCAAAAAAGATAACGCATTTAGAGTGATTTAAACTCGCTGCATATAATCTCAGATAGTAATGTTACCTTCCTATCTGAGATCAATTGACGAAGTCCTTGTGCCCTCGAAAAGTCAGGAACACTCTCATGGTCTAACTAACACCACAACTAGCACACAAAGGCTCCGTTTCATGCTTGTCAGTACACATGTCCAGCAATATACTGGATATTCCAAGGTTTCCTATGGAATTCTTAAGGAATTAGCTAAAAATCCTAATCTTGAGCTCTTCCACTACGGTTTCCAGCGACATCCTCAGACTTCTTCTGATTTTCGCCCATATCCTTCTAATGTTGAAGTCATTGACGCTACTACCCTTGAAGAACCTATTCAGCAAGGGTTTGGCTACCAGGGACTCGTAGAAACAATCAGAAAAAAGAATCCCCATGTTGTCATGATTTATAATGATATGGCAGTTGTCACACGGTTCTTAGAGGAAATCCGCAAGGTAGCGACACCTAGGCCATTCAAGGTCTGGATTTATTGTGATCAAGTCTATGAGAATCAGCACCAGGCCATGATTGATATCTTAAATCGTGATTCAGATCGCGTCTTTTGTTTTACCACATTTTGGAAGAAACATCTCAAGGAGCAGGGTGTCACCAGGCCTATCTCAGTCCTAGGACATGGATTTGACTCTAAAGTCTTCTTTACGGTCCCCAGAGATCTTGCACGTAAGTCATTAAGGTTGCCCGAGGATGCATTTGTCATTATGAGCCTCAATAGAAACCAGCCACGCAAACGCTATGATATTATGATTATGGCTTTCGTGGAGCTTCTTCAGAAAAACCCTGCAAAACAAATAATTCTTCTCTGCATTTGTGACAAGGGTGAGAAGGGGGGTTGGTGGCTCTTTGAGGTATTTGTGCGTGAGCTAAAGAAGGCAGGGTTACCAATTGAGCAATATGGTAATCGGTTGATGGTGTCGTCTCAAGATATGGTATTCAAGGATGAAGATATTAATGTCTTATATAATGTTGCCGACGTAGGTATTTCCACGGCTGATGGGGAGGGCTGGGGTCTCTGCACCTTTGAGCAGATGGGTGTAGGAATCCCCCAGGTCGTCCCTGATCTCGGTGGCTATAAGGAATATTGTTCGAAGGATAATTCTGGATTAGTGAAACCGAAGTTCCGCTTTTATCTACCATCCATTCATAGTGCAGTTGGCGGAGAAGCACATGTCTGTGACCCCCATGATGTCTACGTAGCAATGGACTCTTATCTGAATGATTCAGAAAAAAGAAAGGCACATGGCATCAAGGCTAAGGATACGGTGATGACCTATACATGGGAAGTTGCGACGAAGGAACTCATCTCACGCCTCCAGGAGGAGCATCTTGATTTGTAGGGCCTCATCCTCGCTCAGAAGTTCTACGGTATCCCACTCGATTTGCTCTCCATAATGGATACTGCCAACAGGAAATGCAATGAGATGTCTAGGATTTCCTTTAAAACTCCATGCTATCTCAGCCCAATGATCACCTCTCCATGGCAGATAATATAAGCCAATTGGACCGCGTGTATCGGTATCCTTAGAAGTAAACCCGGTGATTTTTACACCATCGGGTCTTCCTCTATATCTTATTAGTGTTCCTACACTTAACTCTATTTTCTTACCATCTGTCTTTGTCAGCTCAGCAGTAACATCCTTCTGAAGCCAGAAAATCTTTGACATATACCTCTACTAGCCCTGGCAAACTATCAATTTTATTGGTCTAAAAAAAGATTAATTTGTCTAGTTAGAATGCGAATTTTAATAAAAGACCACAAAGATTCTCTTGAATCTATTGAACGAGATGGAAAAATTATCTACATGGTTGGTCCAGGTGTTCTAAAATCTCCTGGACACCCTGCAGGTAATCATCAACATAATCGACAGGCTAATCTATTTAGAGTGGCTTCCACTAAGCCACAGTATTTTAAGATATTCAATAGGGATTGCAATGGATTCACCGAATATATGGGAGAATATAGTATTCTAGATTATAAGATTAAGATTTCTTTTGAAGGTTTTCGCTATTATGAATACAAGATGGTTCGCGTGAAGTGTAGTACGCCAGGCGTAGAGCCCGTATTTCCTCAGGCGTAAGTTCTTCAGTAGGTTTCTGTTTCAATTCATTTATCTGTCTTCCTTCCACGTTGCACATCTTTAACCATTCATCTTGTTTTATTGAACGAAGGGTTCCTAAACAGATTGATATATCCTTGGGGCCTTTTGGACCTTGATGACGCGTATAGTCAGAATTGGTCATTACTATATATTTAGCCCATGGCCCAGTTCTTAGACACATTGCATAAAAGGTAGATAATGCAGACCATGTTACATAAGATTTCTTATTTTCTTGTGGTGTCTTATATTTACATTGGACTGCAAACCATTCTCCATTATGCCTAACGATAATATCAATTCCCATGTCACGTCGTTTCAAGGAAAGATTTACAAGTAAATCTTCAGGTAAATCTTCAAGTAGCCACACATCTTGGTATCCTCTTACTTCCTTGAGATATAGCACGCAAAAATCTTCAAAGATATCCCCGCGAATTTTCTTATTATCTCTTGTTCGCATTTCTGTAAATGTATGTGCTGGTTGAGAATACCATCGTTGACATTCCTTTATAAATTCATCGAATAAATTTGCAGGACTACGTAAGAATACCTTGTGAAGTTCATGTCTAAGATCCATATAGAATATTACTCTAAAAAGTTTAAACTCTTCTTTATTTCTAGAATGACATGCCCCTGCTCTAAGATGTGGGGTGGATATAAAGCAACACGCAAGAATAAGGATCTGCTGCGGCGTTATAAGAAGGGCGAATCTATTGGGTTCACGGCCACTGCGAGCCTCAAGGCAAAGGGTTTAATTCCCAGAACATCGAGAAAGCTTCGCGGCAAAAAGGTTCTCGGGCCAAAATACAAGTAATGTAGATATGGAGGGAGGATTAGCAAAAACAAGACGCGTAAGAGCCAAAGGAACTATGCGTCGTCGTTTAACTGGTCATAGTCAGGGTTCAGTCAGAATAAATTCAGATGCCATCAGTGCAATTCTTGCACCATTGTATTCCGAGTTACCAAAGACGGTTGCAGCAGGTGAGCACAACCTGACGTATGGTGAGATTGAATGGCCTGCCTTGAAACTCATGTTAGAGTATGTTCAGAAAGATGTTGTGACATCATCTATAGCTTCGCCAGTAGCTACGCCAGTAGCTACGCCAGTAGCCACGCTTTCCGGCCGGTTCTATGACCTAGGATCCGGCCGTGGTCGCGCAGTTCTCTACATGAGTTTAACAGGTCTCTTTGAGGCCTCCGTCGGCATTGAAGTTCTCCCTGAGCGCGTTGCTCTGGCTAAGCAGGCTCTTCTGAAGCTTAGAGCCTCAATTCCTAATGCCGGTGCAAAGGTCAAGCTCTATGAGGCATCCTTCTTACATCCATCCTTCAAATACAAGGATGCTAAACTAGTTTTCTTGAGTAATATGTGTTTTGACAAGCAGACACAGGATGCCATCTTTCTAAAACTCAGTGCTGAGATGCCAAAGGGGTCTTTAGTCTTCTGCTCTAGGCTACCAGATTCGGCGCTGCCAGCATTTGAACCATTTGGAGTTGAGCGTGTTCCAATGACATGGACGCCAACTTCAGAAATCCATATTCTACGCCATCTGTAAAGATGGATAGGTTACACGTCAAAATTCCTGGCCTTGCTCAATCTAAGCCACCAGAGAAAAAGGATAAAAAACAAGAGAGACCTTCCGTGAAAACCAGATTTGGTTATGACGCAAGAGATTGTGTGCGAACTCTACAAGAAGTCTTATCTCAATCAGGTCCTTCTGCAACAGGGAAGGCCTTGCATTACAGTGCAGATTTATTGTGCAGTGGGGGGTTTGAAATCTGGATTCGTCTTATCTGGTCCTTTGTCTTTCAACATGTGCATTTATCGAGTCTCCGGATATTTATCTTTCTTCAGGAGAAAACTAAGGGATTAGAAACCCTCGTTGGGGGACTTGATATGGAAGCCTTGTATCGTGATCCTGAATTTCAGAAAAAGGCATCCGAAGTTATTCTAGTTGTTCAGACTTTACCCAGGCAGGGTAAGATAACATGGCCAAAGGTCCCAGAAGATACGCATGATCCTATCTGGATTCAATCAACCCCTGCACCCAGAGAATCTGAGGCTGTTAGAAAGGTATGGATTCCTCAACACGATCAACTGATCATGAAGATAGTAGGGAATCATATCCTACAAGCATGTGAGGAAGTCAACATTGAAAAAGCACTTTTCTGGATAAAATGGTTCTTAGATGAGGATAAGAAAGTCAGAGCACAGGGTGCAGGATATAGCCTAACAACCGCTAGAAGAACAGGGAGTGGTTCTGTTAAAATAGATAAGGCTGAGGCGGGATATTACATTGCAGCAGTCTTAGCGGAGGCCTACAAGGATTTAGCAAGGCGGGGCCTAGTTCGAATGCACGAGGAATTTCAGAGTCTCATTGATCTGTGGAGAGGAAAACAGGCACGACTTTCGTCTAAGCAAAAACAGGAATGCCTGGCATTGATGGTTTTGATTATTTCCGAAGTTCCGAGATGGAAGGTGCCTGCAGCTCAGCCACTCATTAAGGATGCAATCATAATGTCGAGAGCAGTAGAACAATCTGTGCGTTTCTTCCAGGAAGTTATAGCAAAGCCACCAGTGCCTTCAGTGATTCCTAAGGATATTGTGGGCGGTGCGCCGAAGAAACCCAAGGTGACAAGTAAACCTACGAATGTTGAGGATCAGATGCGCCTTATGGATGAGATGGTGATGGCGTTTATTCAGCGTTAGTCTCAAGGAGAACTGAAATAAAACTAGAGATACACTCAGAAAGTAGGCCATATCCCTCAGATGTCAGATGGAGCCCATCATACATTATTTGTTTAGAAATGTGCTCTTGACCCTTCAGAAATATATAGCCAATGTCAATATAATACACGTGTTTTGAAAATTTCTCAGCCTTTAACAAATTATTTACTGTAGTATTGAAGACGCGTTTTCTATCTACATTAGAATCTCCACGGGGCAAGATGCCCACCAGAAGAATCTTAGAATTTGGTGAAAGTTCTAAGGCGACATCAATAATATCCTTTATATCTTGAAATGTTTGAGCTGTAGTATAATGATGATCTGAATTGTTTGTTCCAATTAAGATTACGATTACTTCTGGTTTGAGTCTGTGCAATTCTGTCATTACTAAAAAATTCAGAACATCCTTTGTCGTATATCCAGCAACTCCAAAGTTCACGGGTTCATAGTTTGAAAAAATTTTAAAATGTTCTGGATCCCACCATTGAAAAATAGAATCTCCAAGAAAGACTATCATTAGCTTGTAATATAATTATACTTACAAAAATTGAACTTAAACCCCCACCTCAGCTATTCTAAGCATAGAATGGATGCACTTGTTCTCAAACTCACTAAGGCAAATGAGGCCTATCGTAATGGCCACTCACTCTTAATGACCGATGATGAATATGACGCAGGCCTCGAGCAACTGGCCAAGCTAAATCCCCAGCACCCTTTTCTGAAGCAGACCCGTGCGGCACCTGCTACGACATCGGCAGGCAAGGTTGTCAGAATGCCCTTTTATCTGGGCTCTCTGGATAAGGCAAAGGTTGCCGAGGATCTTGAGAAATGGACAAAGAAGGCGCCGAAGGCCAGCACATTTATCGTAGCTGAGAAACTCGATGGAATCTCAGGGCTGTGGAATCCTGGACAAAAGAATCTCTACTTGTCTGGTGATGACAATATGGGGGTAGATGTTTCTCCGTGGCTCCAGCACATTTCACTGAGTCCTACGACTGTTTCCAAGGATATTCCAGAAGATGTCTGGATTCGTGGAGAACTGATTCTGCCGAAGGATCAGATTCCGCAGGGGAAACTGGGCAGGTCAATTGTGAATGGGCAATTTCATCTGAAGGCACCGAGTCCAGAGGCTGCAAAGGTGCGATTTGTTGGCTATGAAATCATTGGAATGGCCCCTGACTTATCTGTGCATCAGCAGTTCTCCTGGTTAGATAATTGGAGAATCTGGACTCCATGGTCGGTTCATATGAATGATATCTCAGATACCCCTAAGCTTACGACGTTTCTCGCAATTCGCAGATCTGATTCACAGTATGATATGGATGGTCTTGTAATTAGGCTAAACAAGCCTCTACCTCGTGTTCTCAAGGGGAATCCGAAGGATGCGATTGCCTGGAAGCCACCGAATGGTGAGACGAAGCTTAGCAAGGTCATCCTAGTTGAGTGGAATGCATCGGCCACAGGAAAGCTGGTGCCGAGAGTTCAGATTGAGCCCGTTCAACTGGGTGGATCTACAATCCAGTTTGTCACTGGTGTCAATGCTCGTCGTGTGGTTGATTGGAAGATTGGTCCCGGTGCTCAGGTTATAATCAGAAAAGGTGGCGACGTCATTCCGCTCATTGAATCGGTAGAAGTCCCTGCAACCGTGTCCTATCCGCCAGAGGGAACATGGGAGTGGGATGGACCAGCTGAGACGGCAGTGAATATCAAGCAGCTTACAGCAGATGCTACCACCCTGGTATCCCAATTTATGAAGATGGTCAAGCATTTGGATTGGCCTAATG